>Ga0265301_10001361_pt1 | contig 32294 bp, 29 predicted proteins | sample AusTroGonzalo_MG_2_FD_193488 | JGI IMG/M metagenome (GOLD analysis project Ga0265301, IMG submission 193488) | Bovine rumen microbial communities from tropical cattle in Woodstock, Queensland, Australia - Gonzalo_04 | ecosystem: Host-associated > Mammals > Digestive system > Stomach > Rumen ... | reverse complement strand
CGACATCTCTGATGAAGGTGCTACAGGCGACAACAGATAATAAAAGTAAGAAAAAGGAGTAAAATGCTGACCACTCTGTTTTTTTAGATTTTTCCCTGGCTTGGGTGTTTGAAGAGCAGATGCTTTCGGAAAAACGGTTATGGTTACAATTGTAGCCGTAACCGTTTTTTTCTGATTATACACCGAATAGCATAAAAAAAAGCGAATATAGGGTGACAGGTCCTCTTGACTTCGCCGAAGTCAGGAAATACGTTCTGGAATCGTTTCCGACATAGGCCAAAAGCTTATATGCAGTCAAGAAAGGAATCTCGTATTTACTCATGAATCTTTCTATATTATATTCATCGGCAAAGATAAAAAGAAAAGTTGAACTTCGCAAATAATCGGATAAGAAAAAGGCTTTTGAGGAGTAAGAGTTAAGGTGTTGCGATGCAATACTTAAGGTTTGGAATTCGGTCTAGGGGCTAGATGACCTGTTTCTAGACCCTAGAAAGTACGTCTGCAGAGTCTAGAAATGACAAATCCAGAGTCTAGAATCACTCTTTCTAAACTCTGGATGTTTTTTTATAGTTATGCTTTTACCTTAGAAAAGCTATGCTTTACGCTGGGTAAAGCGTTACTTTTCGGTGGGAAAAGCTGTACTTTTCTTTGGGAATGCGAATGTTACTCCCACTCGATGGTTGCAGGTGGCTTTGACGAGATGTCGTAGCAAACGCGGTTGACACCACGCACTTTGTTGATAATCTCGTTGCTGACCTTGGCCATGAACTCGTAGGGCAGATGAGCCCAGTCGGCAGTCATGGCATCGGTAGAGGTGACAGCACGCAGGGCTACGGGATGTTCGTAGGTGCGCTCGTCGCCCATCACACCTACCGAGCGAACGGTAGAGAGGAGGATGGCACCTGCCTGCCAGATCTGATCGTAGAGCGAAACCTCAATCTCGCCGTCCTTCATATCAGCAGGAATACCGGCAGCCAGCACCTTGCGGGCTTCCTCGCCGCTGAGTTTCACCTTGTAATCACGCAGACCGCGAATATAGATATCGTCGGCATCCTGCAGAATCTGTACCTTCTCGCGAGTGATATCGCCAAGGATACGTACAGCCAAACCGGGACCGGGGAAAGGATGACGGGTGATGAGATGCTCGGGCATGCCCATCTGACGACCTACACGGCGCACCTCGTCCTTGAACAACCACTTCAGGGGTTCGCAGAGCTGCAGGTGCATCTCCTTGGGCAGACCACCTACGTTGTGGTGACTCTTAATGACCTTACCCGTGATATTCAACGACTCGATACGGTCGGGATAGATGGTTCCCTGTGCCAACCACTTGGCATCGGTAATCTTCTTAGCCTCGGCATTGAACACCTCCACGAAGTCGCGACCAATGATCTTACGCTTCTGTTCTGGATCGGTGACGCCTGCCAAATCGCCGAAAAACTTCTCGCTGGCATCCACACCAATCACGTTCAGACCGAGAACCTTATAGTCTTCCATGACCTGGGTGAACTCGTTCTTGCGCAACATACCATGATCTACGAAGATACAGGTGAGGTTGCTACCGATGGCCTTGTTGAGCAGAACGGCAGCTACAGAAGAGTCAACACCGCCACTCAGACCAAGGATGACACGGTCGTTGCCGATTTGAGCCTTGAGCTCGGCAACGGTAGTATCTACAAATGAAGCAGCACTCCACTCCTGACGAGAGCCGCAGATGTTTACCACGAAGTTTTCGAGCAAGGTCTTTCCCTGTACGGTGTGGAATACCTCTGGATGGAACTGCACAGCCCAAACTGGCTGCTTGGTAGAAGCAAAGGCGGCGTTCTTCACATCCTTGGTAGAACCAATCACCTCGAAATCTGAAGGGATGGCTGTGATAGTGTCGCCATGACTCATCCACACCTGAGAGCCTTTCTCAAAGCCCTTGAACAAGGGGTTGTCGAGATTGATAGTCTCAAGGTTGGCACGACCATACTCGCGAGAGTCGGCCTTCTCCACCTTACCACCCAGGGTGTTTGAGATGAACTGTGCGCCATAGCAGATGCCCAGTACAGGCACCTTGCCCACGAACTGGCTCAGATCTACCTTGAACGCCTCGGGATCGTGAACTGAGTAAGGCGAGCCACTCAGGATGACACCAATCACCGACTCATCACCCACGGGAAACTTGTTGTAGGGAAGAATCTCGCAGAAGGTGTCCAGCTCACGCACACGACGACCTATGAGCTGTGTGGTCTGTGAGCCAAAGTCAAGAATAATGATTTTTTGTTGCATGTTGGTTTATATAGTGTTTATTCTTCTACATCAGGATTGTCCATGAAGTTAGCCGAAGGACCAGGGCTCGTCGTTTCCGAACCTGTCATCAAATGTTGCTGTTCCAACAGTTGAACTTGCACTATCTGCGGCACACGGTATTGTTTCTTTTCCTTCATGGTTACAAACTATTTAGAAATGATTCTGCTTCGTCGAGTGTATCGAGCTTGCCCACATCCATGAGGTGCAGGTCGTCCTTCACCACGCCAACAATCTTGGAACGGTGACAGATGCTCAGATAGAAATCGATAATGGGGAAACGATCGGGGAAACGATCCATCAGGGTGAACAAGCGTGGTGAGAAGCTGTGAATGCCGCTGAAGGCAAATTCGTTCAATGGCTCTCCATACTGTGACAGGCCCGTGCGACGCACAAATTCATAAGGTGACTTTATCTCGCCTGTCTCTTTGTTAATCCATCCCATCAGGCGCATGGCGTTATCGAAAAGCAGATAGCGCTTGGTCTTGCGACGACTTACCAGCAGCACGGCTTCCTCATCGGCCTCATGCTGACGGGCAAACCACTCAAAGTCCACATTGCTCAGAATGTCTACGTTGTGAATCAAGATAGGGGCTTCGTCATCAAACAGGTCATGTGCTTTCTTGATACCGCCGCCCGTTTCCAGAAGTTGGGCGCTCTCGTCGCTGATGCGAATGTCCATACCAAAATCGTTGGTCTGCAGATAATCTACAATCTGTTCTGCAAAATGATGCACATTCACCACCACACGTTCATATCCCGCAGCTGTCAGTTTAGTCAAGATATGCCACAGCAGAGGCTTCTCTCCTACCCGCACCATTGCCTTCGGCATCGTGTCGGTCAGAGGTTTCAATCTAGTACCCAGTCCTGCTGCAAAGACCATTGCCTGTTTCATGCTGCAAAATTACACATTTTTTTTGGAATACGCAAAATATTGCCCGCTTTAAGATTTGGCAACACTACTCTTCCCACAAGTTGAAAGATGACTGACGGGACTCCAATTCTTCAGCATCAACGGAATCCGCATCTGTGTCTATCATCGCGCTAGGGTCTGAAGCTGTGAGTATCTGTGATTTTACCTTTAGCAGAACTACTTCTGCAGCTGGTTTCATATATATCTTTTTCATGTCCTTATCTACTTAACAATCTTCTTACCATCAATAATATACAATCCTTTAGTTGGCTGCTTCACGCATCGGCCTTGCAAGTCAAACACTTGTCCAGAATGTTGTGAGGGCATCGTAGCACGAACGCCATCGGTCTCTTCGCCGATAGCAACATCAAAGCGAGCGTCAGCCGCAGAGAGGCTGGAAGTCAGAACGGACAGATATGCTTTATTGGCTTTGACAGTACCACTTTTAATTTTCACGAACTTGCCGCCACTCAAACCAAAGTTTGTATAATCGCCACTTACAGTCTCCACATAGGTAGGTTCCAATGTGCCACGCAGCATATTGCCATCAATACTAGCTATACCTTCATCATCAACCACGATGGGCAGATACACGGTTTCGCCAGCCTTCTCAGGATTATACAAGACGAAAGGTGTCTCTTTGGCAACCTTGCCCATGATCTTTGAGAAGTTGACAACAGAACCTGAAGTTGAGGATACCGCATAGGCGGCATAATCATCTGTTGGTGTCAAGTCGAGCGCGAAGGGACTGCAATAGGTAGCATAGCCGCTGGCCGCAAGTTTCACGCCGACGTGAGTTATAATCTTAACGTCGTCGAGATAAATACGGCAGTCACTTGCTGCTGAAAACGTAATCCTTGGATTCTCCCCAACATCTGTAATCTTGAGCGTGTAGTTGGTGTAGGTAGATGGAATATCATCCAGAACAGAAGGTGTAACCGTGCAATTCTCACCAACAACAGAAAGTGTCTTTTCGTCAGCATCCCATCCTTTAACGTTTATCGTCATGATTGCATCTGTCGTCATAGCAGGAAGCACAGGAGTCGTGATTGAGCCTGGACCCTTTTGTTTGGCTAAACGGACACCACCACCTCCAGCAACACCAAAAACATCATCGTCCATTGTCCAACCATCATTATCAAACGAGTTTGTATTAACTAATCCTAACGTTGCATCAGGAACATCAGTAAAGGTTTCATGCATAATCACACCTGGAATAATTATTATTTCCTTCTCAAGTTTATATACAGTAATATCATTGCCATACGTACTTAAATCGCTTTTTAAATAAGCTTTATAAGCATCTGAGCCATTATCACCTAAAAAGCGATTATTATTGTTCTTATTTTGTATCAGGGCCACTCCATCCGAGAAAGAAAACGTCCAAATAGAAAGATTATCCGGATTATTCACACTCGTCATTGTTGTGCTACTCGTATTCTTCAAGTATTCACCATCACTCATTTTCATATAATAGCCACCTGAAGCAGAACTCAGCTGCCAAATATACGATTCGTTACCCGATAACCCCGTCATGGAATATTGATCAGTTGTCTGAATCGCAGATGAACTTACGGTTGTCAGTACTCGTCCATTTCTCTCAAACACATATTTATTGCCTGAAGAAACGGAAGTTACTTTTGTTAGCTTGTAAGTTATAGCCTTTCCACCTATATTTCCCATAAAGAGGAAAAAGAAAAAGACACAAAGTTTTAGGAATGAAGTTATTTTCATTTTTGCGTTGGTTTATGGATATAAAAAAATAAGGGTGTGCCACTGCTGACACACCCTCTAATTTATCGCGTTTTAGAACTCTGCTGATTTGGGAGTACGTGGGAAAGGTATCACGTCGCGAATATTCTGCATACCTGTAACGAACAGGATGAGACGCTCGAAACCAAGACCGAAACCAGCGTGAGGGCATGAACCCCACTTGCGGGTGTCGATATACCACCAGAGGTGGGTCTGGTCCATCTCGCGGCGATTAATCTCGCCCATCAACTTATCGTAGCTCTCTTCACGAACACTACCACCGATAATCTCACCAATCTGTGGGAAGAGTACGTCAGTACCCTGCATGGTAGGACCAGGAGCAACAGCGCCCTTGTAACCTACTGAACCGCCATCGGCAGTCTCTTCGTTCTGCTTCATGTAGAACGACTTGAATGCACGTGGGTAGTCGGTCATGATAACTGGCTTCTTGAAATGTTCCTCAACCAAGTAACGCTCGTGCTCTGAAGCGAGGTCATCGCCCCAGTTGCATGGGAACTCAAACTTCTTACCGTTCTTGATAGCCTCCTGCAGGATGTTGATACCCTCGGTGTAAGGCAGACGGATAAATGTCTCCTTGAGTACACCCTCCAGACGCTCGATCAGAGTCTTGTCGATCATCTTGTTGAGGAACTCGAGGTCGTCCTTACAATTATCGAGAGCCCACTTTACGCAGTACTTGATGAAGTCCTCTTCAAGATCCATCAACTCTTCCTGATCCAAGAAAGCAACCTCAGGCTCAACCATCCAGAACTCAGCCAGGTGGCGAGGTGTGTTACTATTCTCTGCACGGAAGGTAGGACCGAAGGTGTAGATAGAACCGAGTGCAGTAGCACCCAGTTCACCCTCCAGCTGACCAGATACAGTCAGTGAAGTCTGCTCGCCAAAGAAATCATCATCATAGATAATCTTGCCGTTCTCGTCCTTCTTCAGGTCGTACAGGTTCTTGGTAGTAACCTGGAACATGTTACCTGCTCCCTCACAGTCAGATGCAGTAATCAGAGGAGTGTGGAAGTAGTAGAAGCCGTGCTCGTGGAAGTAAGTGTGGATGGCCATCGCCATGTTGTGGCGGATACGCATCACTGCTCCGAAGGTATTAGTGCGCAAACGCATGTGAGCATTCTTACGCATAGCCTCGAAGCTCTGTCCCTTCTTCTGCATGGGGTAGTCATTGCCACAGAGTCCGTAAATCTCAAGCTGTGTAGCCTGAATTTCTGAAGACTGACCAGCACCCTGACTCTCTACCAATGTACCAGTGGCGCAGATGCAGGCACCAGTAGTGATATCCTTAAGCAACTGCTCTTCGAACTTAGTAGGATCAACTACGATCTGTACGTTCTTGATAGTAGATCCGTCGTTGAGGGCAATGAAGTCGACTGCCTTCGAGCTGCGGTGCGTGCGCACCCAACCCTTTACGCAGACTTCCTTGCCATATTCTGTGCTCTTCAGCACATCAATTATCTTAGTTCTTTTCATTGTTTTAAGCCCCCTAAATTAGGGGGTTGGGGGTCTGAACAAGCGAAATCAGACCATTACGCTCCTTTATTGTTGGGATCTGCGCCTGTTCAGACCCCTGTTGTCCCCTAGCTTAGGGGACTTGTATTACTCGTAAGCACCCATGCGCAGACGATCAACCTCCTCCTCGGTGAGGAAACGCCAGTCGCCACGACGCAGGTTCTTCTTGGTAAGACCAGCAAACTGTACGCGGTCAAGCTTTGTAACCTTGTAACCCAGGCTCTCGAAGATACGACGCACGATACGGTTCTTACCAGAGTGAATCTCGATACCTACCTGCTTCTTGTCAACGGGATCTGCGTACTCGATAGCATCAGCCTTGATCTCACCATCGTCGAGCATTACACCCTCAGCAATGCGCTGCATATCGTGAGCAGTAACATTGTGGTCGAGATATACGTGATAAATCTTCTTCTTCAGGAACTTAGGATGAGTAAGCTTAGAAGCCATATCTCCATCGTTAGTGAGCAGGAGAACACCTGTAGTATTGCGATCGAGACGTCCTACAGGATAGATACGCTCAGGACATGCATCCTTAACAAGATCCATCACAGTCTTACGCTGCTGGGGATCATCGCTGGTAGTCACATAATCCTTGGGTTTGTTCAGAAGAACATATACTTTCTTCTCAAGTGTAACAGGGTTATCGTGGAACTTAACGATATCAGTACGCATAACCTTTGTTCCCAACTCAGTTACAACCTCGCCGTTGACGGTAACAACGCCTGCCTGGATAAAGTCATCGGCCTCACGACGGCTGCAAACACCAGCATTAGCCAGGAACTTATTCAAACGAACGGGCTCGTTGGGATCGAAGTTTATCTCCTTATACTCAATGCGCTTCTTCATTGAATACTTTGCATTGGGATCGTAGTCGGCAGTACGCTGACGGTAACCTCCCTGAGGACGCTGACCGTAACCACCGCGCTGCTGATAGCCACCACCTTGAGGACGCTGGCCATAACCGCCGCGCTGCTGATAGCCACCCTGAGGACGCTGACCGTAGCCACCCTGCTGAGGACGCTGGCCGTAACCGCCGCGCTGCTGATAGCCACCACCCTGAGGACGCTGACCGTAGCCACCCTGCTGAGGACGCTGGCCATAACCGCCGCGCTGCTGATAGCCACCCTGAGGACGCTGACCATAGCCGCCCTGAGGACGCTGCTGATATTCGCCGTTGCCATAATTATTAGTACGGGGACGATAGCTACGCTGTGGAGCCTGACTCTGCAGACCTGCACCGAAGCCCTCGGGACGGAAGCCGCCCTCATCATCCTGTGTATGCTTGTTGTAGCTAGGACGCTCAAAGTTATTGCCTACGGGACGTGCTGTGTGAATACGTGGACGTGGCGAGCGACCTACTGGTCTGAATTCTTTCTGATAGCCCTCACGGCCTGTGCTCTGCTGTTCTGATGACAGCCCTTCATGATTTTTTTCGTTCTCGAAATCCATAATAGATGAATCTTTTAAAATGTTGATAATCTAATAACATGGAACCTCACGGCTCCTTTTGATAAAATATTGTGTTGAATATTAAATACCTGTATAGGTCCATGGTGTAATATCCATCAGCTCTTGCTTCACGCTATCGCTGACGTTCAGGTTCTGAATAAACTCGTGGATAGTCTCCTCTGTCATCTTCTGATTGGTGCGGGTCAAAGCCTTCAAAGCCTCGTAGGGTTTGGGATAGCCCTCACGACGAAGAATAGTCTGAATACCCTCAGCAACAACAGCCCAAGTGTTCTCCAAATCCTCATGGAGTTTCTCCTCATTGAGAATAAGCTTACGCAAACCCTTCAATGTACTTTGGAATGCGATGAGAGCGTGTCCCATGGGCACACCTACATTACGAAGGACTGTGGAATCGGTAAGGTCACGCTGGAGACGACTTACTGGCAGTTTCTGTGCCAAGAAGCCAAGGACAGCATTGGCAATACCAAGGTTACCCTCAGAGTTCTCGTAGTCAATAGGATTGACTTTATGGGGCATCGCGCTTGAACCTACTTCACCAGCCTTAATCTTTTGTTTGAAGTATTCCATAGAGATATACATCCAGAAGTCGCGATCAAGGTCGATAATGATGGTATTGATACGACGCATGGCATCAAAGATAGCGGCCAACCAGTCGTAGTTAGAAATCTGAGTGGTGTACTGTTCGCGCTCAAGACCTAACTTCTCGCTTACAAAACGATTACCGAACTCACGCCAGTCGTACTGAGGATAAGCCACATGATGAGCATTGTAGTTACCTGTTGCGCCACCAAACTTAGCAGTCACAGGTGTTTCTTTCAAAGAACGCAACTGTTCCTCCAAACGATAGACATAGACCATCACCTCCTTACCCAAACGTGTGGGAGAAGCAGGCTGACCATGGGTCTTAGCCAACATAGGTACTGTCTTCCACTCCTCGGCATAGTCGTTCAGTTGTTCAATCAACTCTTCGAGCAAAGGACAATACACATGTTCCAATGCTTCCTTGATAGAAAGAGGCACACTGGTATTATTGATGTCCTGAGAAGTGAGACCAAAGTGAATAAACTCTTTGTACTGTTCGAGATTTCCAATAGCGTCTAGTTTTTCTTTGATGAAATACTCCACGGCTTTCACATCGTGGTTCGTTACCGACTCAATGTCCTTTACACGCTGAGCCTCTGCCGGTGTAAACTGACGATAGATGTCACGCAACGTCTCAAAAAGCGAATGGTCGAAATCCTGAAGGCCTGGCAAGGGCAGCTCACAAAGCGCAATAAAATACTCAATTTCCACACGGATGCGATAGCGAATCAATGCATACTCTGAGAAATACTCGCTCAGTGGTTCTGTCTTACCCCGATAGCGTCCATCTATAGGCGAGATGGCCGTCAATAAACTTAATTCCATGATACTTTTATAGATAATTATCTTTCAGCATGCAAAGGTAAACATAATAATTAAAAATAAAGAACGAAGAAATAAGAAATGTAGGCGTTTTAGTATTTTTTTTGTTTTTTACACTAATAAAAAAAGTTGCAAACTTTCATTTGCAACTTCTTGGTGGGCGCTGAGGGATTCGAACCCCCGACCCTCTGCTTGTAAGGCAGATGCTCTGAACCAACTGAGCTAAGCGCCCGATGCTTACTTAAAGAAAAAGGTTTTTGTTTGAGTGGGCGCTGAGGGATTCGAACCCCCGACCCTCTGCTTGTAAGGCAGATGCTCTGAACCAACTGAGCTAAGCGCCCTTTCTTTTTGTAAGCGGGTGCAAAGGTACGTACTTTTTCTGATTCCACCAAATATTTTTTGAAGTTTTTTCAATAAATAATAAAAAAAACGCTCTCATCCCTATATTGAGATGAGAGCGAAGGCATTTTCTTATGTATTATTCCTAATTTATTTGCATCCTTCGATACGTGTTTTTACCTCTGCTTTTGGGAAAGAAGTGATACGCAAGCGAGCAGCGCCCATAGGCACTAATTGCAATGGTGCCACCGTAGCATCACGCTTAGCAAAACATGTAGGCAGCAAATCCGTCATTCCCGTAGCATCAAATCCCCAAGACGGAATCTTACAACCTTTTGCACTAAACTGCAGGGGAACACTCTCAAGGGTAAAGGGATAATTATCTGCAGGCCAAGGACGACGTTCAATCTGCAAGTCTTTAGGCAACTGATTATCCACCTGAAGTGCAAAGTTCCAATCAGAAGCAGCATAGATTTCATAAGCGGGCCATAGAGAAGCATCTACACCTTCCTGCCAGTGAGAGTCATCTTGTACAATCTCATGGTCACGGCTATCGCGTTGTTGGTAACGCTCTGCTATTTTCAGAGAGAGGGTAAGCGGTCCGTAATCGACACTGACACTCGATTTGTTTTTCTGCCAGGTACGTGTAGTTACGCTCATAGGCATCTTCAATACAATTTCATCGCCATCGTTCCAAGTACGTTCAATGCACACATAACGTCCCTGAGCATTGTTCACACCACTCAGCATCTCACCATTCACACTAACCGTGGTTCTATCTGACCAACCTGGAATGCGAAGATAAAGCGGGAAGTCAACAGCTTTGGAGGTTGATATCTTCAATACAACCTGCTCTTCAAAAGGATACTTAGTGGTCTCCGTCAAACGAATTTCCTGTCCATTAGAAACAAGCGCTGTTGTCTCGCTCTCGGAGTAAAGCATCGTTGCAAGTCCGCCATCGGTAGTAGCCATAACAAGGTGTTCTGTAAAATAAGGCCATCCCATGCCGTGATTATGCTGACAGCAACGACTACTAAAAGGACTCATGGAAAGCATTCCACGTAAGCTGTTATCAATACTGGGGGCATGATTCTTGCCATCACTAATAGCCATATTGGGAGAGGTAATATAACGCAAAGCGCGCATATCACTGGTTAATGCGGCCGGGAAGGTATTGAAGGCAACATCTTCACAATGATCGGCCCAGAAAGGATCACCAGTAATACCCATCATCATCTCATCACTTGCCATCTGCTCAACAATAGCACAAGTCTCGGCACCTTGACGAGGATCAGCATATCCTATACGTGCATTTTCATCGGCGCCATACATACCACCAGGCACTTGACCATAATGCTGACGCATCGTATTATGATTGTCATAGGCCGCCTGCAACATATCATCTCCACCATTATATATATAATAGGTGGCAGGTTCACGAAATCCCTGAGCGACATTCACGCCGTGCCAGTCTGGCAAATCATTCTTCTTTGTCCAGTCTACACCACAACGATGTAGTTTTTCTATAAGTGGAAGAATCGTCTGATCTCCAGTATGGTTATAGAGCCAAACTACGCTCCACTCATTATCACTGCCTCTTTTAGACTGCCACAACCCCTTCAAGAAGTGATCATCAGGAATCGTCATCTCCCACTTAAAGTAGTTAGTCATAGCCGTCAGAACCCTCTCATCACCACTGTATTCATAATAGGTTTGCAACGCCCATAGCATAGGCATCTTAGCCCAAAGGTCAGGAGTATTGGGATCGCCATCAGTGCCACTTGGTCCCAACTCGCCATTTGATTTCAAATGAGATAGAACTGCCTCGAACCACACCTTTGCTTCAGCCTTCATCGTCTCATCATCCATGATATACGCCAACGACGAATAGCCACGGAGCCAATAGGGCACTTCCTCCCATCCATGGTCTCCCCTGTCGGAGAGCCACTGGTTATCGCGTTTATCAAGCCAGGCACTCACAGTACCCAACTGGCCGTTCAGGCCATCACGTTGGCGATTGAGCATCTCGCGCAACCATCCGCGAGGCTGAACCTTTCCAACGGGAAGTTTTAGCAAGCATCCACCATGGAGTGGAGCACGATAAGAAGGATAGTTGGCCAGCATGCCCATTGACGGACGGTCAACCACCGACACTTTCTGCTGAGCCGAGACCGTAATAGACATCAGCATCAACAGGGAGAGCAAAATATACTTTTTCATCATACTTAATATTAGTTTTTTATTTTAGCGTTTAATTATCTTCTTTGTTTTAAATCCATCATGCTGGATATATACGCCCTTATCTCTTGGAACACTAACAGACTGACCGGCAAGATTAAAATACCGAGATTCTCGAAAGGCACATTCCGACGCATCAACAGAAGATGCGGAAAAAGAGCCCAAGAAATACAAACCGTAGTCTATATGACCTCCGCCATCACCTTGTTGTAATGACACAGCAAGAACATTATCACCAACAGTTAATAGTTTCTTATGCCTAGGGATAAGGGGATATCTTGCATAATCATTATCATTCCAACCTGACGCACTCCATATCAGGGAGCCATTGAGATAGACATGTGGATTTTCATCATAACTACAAGTAAGAACAACTGTCTTATTCATAAGTTCTGTCAGTTGTTCTTCTGTAAGCGAGAAATGACGTCGAACCAAAAGAGGCTGCGTTTGACTCCCCCACTCCGTAGTAAGAAACTGATCGGGGCTATTACTCAAAGGACCGTATCCTTGCACCCACTCCTCCTCATCAACACAATGCCCCGCCCATTCATCGGAAGATAACGATCCGAGTTCCTCATTGCTGTTAAGCATATAATAGGCACAAAGCCAAGCACCCTCATCAAGCGTAGAGAGCAGGGATGTAGTTTCACTATCTTGAGCTTTACTAACGCTGCAAGAAAAAAACATTAAGAGAATTATCAATTGTTTCATAAGTCTTTAGTTATCGTGATGCAAAAGTACGACTATTGAAACAAATAAAGATAGAAAAAAAGGTCAACTAAGGAAAAATATAGTTCAACATAGCAGAAAATAAAAGTCCCGTATGGAAAACCACACGGGACTTAAACTTTTATGTGAGGATTAAATTACTTAATCTCAACAGTTGCACGACGATCGTAAGAAGCAGGAGTCAGGATCTTAACACCACCCTTAGCAACAACCTCAATCTTAGACTCGTCAACACCCATCTTAACCAATTCAGCCTTAACGGTGTTAGCACGCTTCTCAGAAAGCTTCTGGTTGAAGGCAGCGCTACCAGTCTTAGCATCAGCGTAACCGGTTACAACGATAGTCTTGTCGTTAGCCTTAGCAGCCTCAGCAAGGTTCTTCACGTTTACGAGATCCTTCTTAGAAGCAACCTTAGACTTGCCAATATTGAAGAATACTGATACAGGAGCAACAGCAACTTCCTTAACGGTAACGGTCTTAGCCTCGGGGCACTTGTGATTCTTGATGATGTCGTTCAGACGGTCGTTCTCCTCACCAGCGGCACGGAGCTGATCGTTCAGACCATCAATCTCGCTCTGCATAAGAGCCTTGATAGCGTCAACATCGGGAACCTTATCGAATGTGCCCTTACCCAGGTTGTAAGTCAAACCAACCTCAACGTTAACGGTGCGATCCTTAGCCTCGAGGTTCCAACGCTTACCATCGCGGGGGAAGCGAGCGCCATCGAAGTCAGTCTCGTGACCACCCAAAGAAAGGTCGAGGTTAACAGCCAACTTCTTGCTTACCTTGAAAGTATTCAGGATACCGAAGTTCAGACCCATTGCATAGTCATCGTAGCTCATATTGCGAGAAACGCTACCACCGAAGTAAGGAATGAAGTTCCAAATACGATCGGGGTTGTAGCCACAAATCATGTTGCTCAGGTTGAACAGAACCTGCTCGTTTGCAGTCCAGTATTTGCTAGCATTGGTCTCAGCATCCTCAGAGATAACGGTGCGACCCCAAATGCCATTCACCTTGGTACGAAGACCGAGGCCAGGAGTGAACCACTTACCAATAGCAACAGAAGCGCCAAGGTTAGTGCGATAATCCTTCAGCAGACCACGCCAAGACTCACCATCATTATAGAATGAGGTTCCTGCGAGGTTAGCCTGTACAAACCAGTTGCTCCAGAATGAATTGGTTGCTACACTGAACTTCTGTGTAGGCTCTTCCTGTGCCATACCAGCTACAGAAACACTGGCAAAGGCCAGTACCATTAAAATCTTTTTCATACAATTTTTATTTTAGAAATAATAATATTTAAATCGAAATTCGGTGCAAAAGTAGAGAAAATTATTAGAACTTGCAACAAAAAAGCATAACAAAATGCATTTTAATTGTTAAAATCATTTAAAAAACATGCATTTGCGAGCATTTTCGCTAATTTTTTAACACTTCTACCCTAACAATTGCTCTATATCATGCTGAGGTAAGATACAAAGTATCGCTCGACCATCTGGGGTGTAATTTACATTACTACAAGCAAACAGTTGATTAACGATGCCTTCCATCTCGTCATTTGACAGGACCTGCCCTTGAACAATGGCAGAATGACGCGCCATACTAAGTGCCAAAGAAGAATGCATTTGTTCGGGAGAACTTACGCCATGTTCAATAGCATCGGACACCACGCTTCGAAATAGATTGACGGGATCCACATCATCCAACTCAGCAGGAACACCATTGATAGCAAAACTGCCTCCTCCAATATCGCTCACATCAAATCCCATAGACGTTAATTCTGGAATCATTGTATGAAGCACAACTGCATCAGAGGGAGAGAACTCAACGGCCTCGGGAAATAAGACGCGCTGACTCTTACCTGATTGATTACGCAACTGATCCATATAGCGTTCATAACGAATACGTACATCTGCACGTTGCTGATCAATAATCATGAGTCCAGACTTAACTGCAGTCATGATATAGCGTCCTTTATATTGATAGTGAGCTGGAGATTTCTCTTCAATAACCAGAGTATTGTCTTCTGTAGAGAATACAGGTTCCTTATCATCAACAAACAAAGTGGGTTCTTGAGGAGCTGGTTTCGAAATAGCCTCTTGATACAATTTTTCCCAGTCGGGTGTAACAGAAGGCTTTGACGGAGTGCTACTAAATGGATTATAAGATGAGTTATAAGAAACCTTCGGCATCTGAACGGCATCACGCTGCGCATCAAAGACAGGAATATCAGGTCGTCCCTCCGTATCAAAGTCAATAGTTGGCACTTCACAGAACTTACCTATAGAATCTTTGATAGCAGCTATCAGTATTTGCCAGATACTCTGTTCGTTTTCAAACTTAATCTCTGTCTTCGTGGGATGGATATTTACATCAATATCTGCTGGATTTACATCAAAATATATAAAATAAGGAACCTGCATGCCTACGGGAATCAGACGCTCAAAAGCCGTAGCAACAGCCTTATGGAAGTAGGCATGTTTCATAAAGCGTCCATTTACAAAGAAGTAATCATAGTTTCCCTTCTTTCTCGCAGATTCAGGTTTTCCTACGAAACCAGTGATATTACATAAAGCTGTCTCAACTGAAACTGGCAAAAGTTCTTGGTTCAGTTTCTTACCAAAGACGTCCGCAATGCGCTGTCTCAGAGAACCAGCCTTCAAATTCATAAGTTCCTGACCATTGCTGTACATCGTGAAGTTTATCTCTGGGTATACCAAGACAATGCGTTCAAAAGCAGTCAGAATATTATTCAGTTCCGTAGCATTAGTCTTCAGAAACTTTCTACGGGCTGGTACATTAAAAAACAGATTTTCAACCTTGAAATTACATCCGACAGGACATGCTACAGGTTCCTGCCCTACCACTCGAGATGCATGAAGAGTCAAACGAGTACCAATTTCCTCGCTCTGCATGCGTGTGGTCAACTCTACCTGAGACACTGCAGCGATAGACGGAAGCGCCTCACCACGGAAGCCCATCGTGTGAAGAGCGAAAAGATCATCGGCTTGACGAATCTTAGAGGTAGCATGACGCTCAAAAGCCAGTCGGGCATCCGTTTCGGACATTCCGCAACCATCATCAATAACCTGTATGGATGTTCTGCCTGCATCAACCACCAATACTCGAATATTCTTGGCACCTGCGTCAACAGCATTTTCCACAAGTTCTTTAATAACTGATGCGGGTCGCTGAATCACCTCGCCTGCAGCAATTTGATTAGCGACCGAATCTGGTAGTAGTTGAATGATATCGCTCATAATAATAAAAACCTCCTATTCTATAATCATAAAGAAGAACCAACTCGAGGCGGCTCCCTACGTTTCTGTATCTTCAACTCAGTGCCGGCTTTTTTCCCACGCCAGTTGAAGATATCATCTTTAGATAGTGGACGGACATAGTCAAACCACACGAATCTATCCAGAAAGCGTTTCTTAGGTGGAATTTGAGACATGGGATACATTGTACCATCTGCCTTTGGTGTCCATATTTTCTGAAGTTTGCGCTTCTCCATGAACATCTTCAGTTCACTCGTCTGCATACTTACCAATCCAACATAAGAACTATCCGATTCCTCTATTGGATAATAGACCACCTCCACATTATCTACAGCACGAGCTTCACGAATATCACCCTTCTGAAAAAATGCAAACATATCTTTCGACGAAACTTGATTATAGAGTCGGTCATCTGGTAATTCCTCTATTGAGAGAGCCTGTCCCAAGACATTTGCATGATCAACAACAGAATCTTTCATAAAGATCTGAATTTGCTCACCAAGCAATTGTTGATTCTGATTCCAAACAATTGGGTCCTTATACAAAGTCATGCAAGAATCCTTCGACTCATAAACCAAAGAGTCACAGACAGCCTGTACATCAATACGATACGCGCGTACCTTATTATACGCGTGTATAACACGATGAACAGAATCAGTGTTGATATTGTAAGTATACACCTTGAACGTATCTGCATGCATAAACAAAGAATCACGCTGAGAAAAATCTATCACCACGGCACTATCTGTACAAAGTGCAAAGCCTACACTATCTTCATAATGTCCATAATTACAAAGCAGGCGGTTCTTGTTCACTGAGTCAGTATAGACTACATGTCCAAAAGCCTCATTGACACCAGTTTTTCCATTATGCCACAGACTATCTCCTGTCAATACACGTCCTTCGTTGTTCAACACTGAACGATTCAGCAACTCTGCGACCTCTGTATCCGTATTATAGAAGCCCAACTCCGAATAGATGGTACTCTTTCCTGATAATATATCCGATGGTCCAACAATCTGAGCCTGTTTGGTGCGGGTATTATAGTATAGAGAATCCGTTGTCAGATGGAAACGTTTATCGTCCATCACCACATTAAAGAAGAAAACAGCCATTTTTGTATCCGTATGGTATTCACCCCAATCACTTGTTAATGTGGTTGATTTATCAACTAATTGTCCCCCATTCTGGAAATAGCCTTGTTTCCAAATTCTATCAAAATACAAAGAATCAGTATATAGAGTTGTACCTCGATGTTTCAGCACCACATTATCCAAAGCCTCCAACATCTGGTCATTTCCATCATAGTAGCCAAAATCGCTTGTCAACGACAAAGTATCACCTTGGAGCATTCTCACATGTCCCCAAGCTTCAAAAGAGTTGCTTCCTTCAAAGAAATTAGCACTATCACAATATAGTTTTGCACCGTCATGTTCAAACTCCACATTACCACGCAGGACTTGAGCATCATTATTTTGCCAACGATCATAACGCAACTCGTCGGCATGAACTAGATAAACCCTTTTTTCCGCTTTCTTCTTGGTTTTAGGCTTCGCCACACCTGGCATAGATGCAGCTATTACCATAGGCATGCAGAGCACACACAGAAGCATCATAACGATGCTTCTGTGCAAAAAGTATTGTATTATGGTCTTACCATTCATCTAATCCAACCTTGATATTCGAACTGGCAGTCACGATACTGGTCACCTACATGTACGTAAGTATCCTTTATCTTTTTAACAACCCAGTCATGAAGCTTTTTCTCTCGGCGCTTCTCGGTTACAACATCCTTCATCACTTGAAAGTCCTCTGTAATGATTGCCTTATGACCTTCTGTACGGCTCTTTAATTTTGCAATGACACAAACAGTCTTACCACTATTATTAATCATCACAAACGGAGCAGAAATCTGGCCTACTTTCAGTGTATCGACAACCTTTGCAACCTCCGCAGGAAGATCCTGCAATTGGAATTTTGATGTCTGTCCGCGTTCTGATCTATTAGCCATTAGACCCTTATTATTGCGCGTATCCTTATCGTCGGAAATCACACTTGCACCATCTTCAAAAGTGAAGAGTCCGGCACGAATATCCTTAGCAATAGAATCCAAGCGATTGGTGGCTTTAACGATAGCAGAATCTGAAACTACTGGTTTACGCAAGATGTGTCGTACCTTTATCTTTTCACCACGCTTATCAACCAATTGTATAATATGATATCCGAATTCAGACTCAACAATCTTAGAAACCTTCTTTGGATCCGTAAGATTGAAAGCGACAGCAGCAAAAGCAGGGTCCAACATACCACGACCAGTATAATCCAGTTCGCCGCCATTTCTACGCGAACCAGGATCCTCTGAGTAAAGACGAGCCAATGTCTGGAAAGATGTCTCACCCTTATTCACTCGATCAGTATACTCACGGAGTTCGTCCTTAACACGATTAATCTCTTCAGCAGAGATTCTTGGCGTCTGAGTAATAATCTGCACTTCCACCTCTGTCGGAACATAAGGGAGGCTATCAGAAGGAAGATCCTTGAAATAGCGACGCACCTCCGCAGGAGTCACCGCGATATCCTTTACCAAACGTTCCTTCATGCGCTGAATCAGCATCTGATCGCGAAGGTCATCATGCATTGACTGGCGAATCTGAGAAATACTCTGTTTCTTATATTCTTCCAGCTTCTCTCGTGAGCCAATCTGCTGAATCATATATTCTATGCGCTGTTCAATAGCAGAAGCCACCTCACCTTCTGTTACCTCAATACTATCGATAGCAGCCTGATGAAGGAATAGTTTCTGAACCGCGATTTGTTCAGGAATAGCACAATCAGGGTCTCCTTTCCAGCGCATACCCTCCATAGCGGCCTGCATACGGGTTACCTCAATATCACTTTTCAAGATGGCCTCATCACCAACAACCCATACCACCTCATCCACAACAGTACCGATAGAATCGTTACCATGGATTGAAGCCATTATTGTCATTGGACTCACGGCCAGAAGTGATAGAAAAAGATTCTTCAGTTTCATTAGTGTTTGTTTACAGTCTTCAGAACTTCCTCATCAACCTTAAAGGTATATTGACGGCGCAGCTGTGCGATCCACTCTCTCTCAAGTTGTTCTTGATAATCAGAAACCACCTGTCCACGTACATCTTGATAGGTCTCAGGACCCTTTTTCAAAATCTTACCATAAACAGCATCGTAGGGATAGTCCTTTACCTTAGTAACAACGGTATCTTTTTTAAATACGACACTGTCAACCAAAGCATTGTCGCCCTTCTTGAAAATGCCTTTTTCCACACGAATACGAATGACCGAATCACCATTAAAAGTGGTGCGCAACTTCTCGGCCCACTTGTCGAAGTCAAGCTTCTTTACGCAGTCTTTCACAGCCTTAATATCAGCCACATCTTTCACATGGTAAGCCATTCCCTTGTAGCGAGGCTCATCCCATGCATAGTTCTTCTTGTGTTTCTTGAAGTAGCTTGCCAAGCCTTTTTCGTCCTTAGCACCCTTATCCCACACCTTCTGGTTCTTGATTTCATAGAGCAGAAGACCATCATGATACTCACGAATCAGGTACTTCAGTTCCATGTCCTTTGCAGCAAACTCATCCGACTTCTCATCCATCATCTGCTCCTTAGTCAATCCTTTAGGATTAGCAGCAACAAGAGAGTCTATCTTCTGAGTAGCGATGTTGTCACGCATATTACGTTGTTCCATGAAGCGCAGGATATTGTCATGATGGAACTCGAATGGTTCAAACTGCTTACGCTCCTTCATCAAGATAATATGATAGCCAAAGGGAGACTGAACAACGCCAGACATTTCACCAGGCTGCAAAGCATAAGCAGCATCCTCAAACTCCTTCACCAACTGTCCACGCTGAACAAAAGGCAGAGTACCACCTTGACGTGCGGAACCAGGATCCTGAGACACCTTCTTGGCAAGTTCTGCAAAGTCAGCACCAGCCTTCAATGCCTTATAGATAGAGTCGATACGAACCTTTGCAGCGTCCCACTCTGCCTGAGGAGCTTGTTGATTAGCACGAATCAAGATGTGAGCTGTCTGAATCAGTCCATCAGGACCGATGCGATTAGCAGCATCATCATAAATCTTACGAGCCTCACGCTCCATGTCAGCATCCGTCACCAGCAAAGGACGTATTTGCTGATCACGGTACTGGCGGAACTCATCTTTATAAGACTTCAGAGTGTCAATCTTTGCATCAAGAGCGGCAGCAACCTGTAATTTATAATTAATAAACAGGTCCACATACTCTTCCACCGTCTTCTTATCGATGACACCATCAGAGTTATTCTTATTGTAAGAGTACTCAAACTCCGATCGTAACACAGGCTCACCATTGACTGTCATAACGACAGGATCATCGGTTGTCTGAGCAAAAGCAGCACCACTCATCAGTAATGCCGCAAAAAGCATTTTTAGTTTCATATTTGTTTTTAATCGTTAGGTCTCGAATAATTAGGAGCCTCACTGGTGATAGTGATATCATGAGGGTGGCTCTCCATTACACCGGCATTTGTGATGCGTGTAAACTTAGCATCGTGCAGGTGTTCGATATCGGCAGCACCACAATAGCCCATACCAGAACGCAAACCACCAGTCAACTGATAGATAACCTCCTGAACAGTTCCTTTGTAAGGCACACGTCCTGCAATACCTTCTGGTACCAGTTTCTTAACATCTTTCGTATCAGCCTGAAAATAGCGATCCTTTGAACCGTGCTCCATAGCCTCCAAAGAACCCATACCACGATAGCTCTTAAACTTACGACCATTATAGATAATAGTATCGCCAGGGCTCTCCTCTGTACCAGCAACCAGTGAACCAATCATCACACTTGAGCCACCAGCAGCCAAAGCCTTTACGATATCTCCAGAATAGCGGAGACCGCCATCAGCGATCAAGGGAACACCCGTACCCTTCAATGCGCTGTATACGTCATAAACTGCGCTCAACTGAGGAACACCGACACCGGCAACCACACGTGTTGTACAAATACTACCAGGGCCGATACCAACTTTTACAGCATCAGCACCGTTGTCCACCAACATCTTTGCAGCAGCACCAGTAGCAATATTACCTACAACAATATCAATATTCTTAAAGGCATTCTTTGCCTCACGAAGTTTTTCTACAACACCTCTTGAATGACCATGGGCGGTATCAATAACGATAGCATCCGCACCTGCATTCACCAGTGCCTGCATACGCTCTAAGGTATCCACGGTAACACCCACACCGGCAGCCACACGCAGACGACCTTTCTCGTCCTTACATGCCATGGGTTTATCCTTTGCCTTTGTGATATCCTTATAGGTAATAAGACCTACGAGACGATTGTCCTTGTCAACAACAGGAAGTTTCTCAATTTTATTCTCCTGCAGAATCTGTGCAGCAGCAGCCAGATCGGTCTGCTGATGTGTAGTAACAAGGTTTTCTTTAGACATCACATCGTCTACAGGACGATCCAAGCGACGCTCAAAGCGGAGGTCACGATTCGTTACGATACCAACAAGATGGTTCTCGTCATCTACTACAGGAATACCTCCGATGTGATATTCTGACATAATAGCAAGCGCCTGTCCTACAGTTGAACCGCGACGGATGGTAACAGGATCATAGATCATACCATTCTCCGCACGTTTTACTATAGCAACCTCACGAGCTTGATTTTCTATCGACATGTTCTTATGAATCACGCCGATACCTCCCTCACGTGCAATAGCGATAGCCATCTGACTTTCCGTTACGGTATCCATAGCTGCTGTAACAAAAGGAACATTCAACACGATATTACGTGAAAAACGTGTTTGCAACTCTACCGTTTTAGGCAGTACTTCTGAGTAAGCGGGAATCAACAGGACGTCGTCAAAAGTAAGACCGTCCATCACAATTTTATCTGCAATAAATGATGACATAATATGGTACCTTTAAATTTATTGCGTGCAAAGATACTCATTTTTCCTCACTTAGCAGACATCTTACACGCATTTTCTCATATTTATTAATACGTTTTAACGCGCATTTCACTTACAGGAACACAACTACTAATTAGCCATGTCCGAAATGAACTTGATACGCACCATTCGGATCTCATTCTCCGAGAAATCTTCACCGAATTCTTCGAAGGCCGCTTCCAGATCGTCGTTCTCCTGTTCTGAGAAATAATCATATATATCATTGATATCATCCGGATCCATTATCTCATTGAGGAAATAGTCGATATTAACCTTATTACCACTATACAGGACAATACCTTCCAGTTCATCAAGCAGGTCTTCAAATTCAATACCCAATGCATTGGCTATATCATCAAGAGCGATACGACGGTCGATATTCTGAAGAATCTTCAGCTTCTTCATTGAGTCCTTCGGCTTTGTCCTCACACGCAAGTCAGACTGACGTTCTATCTCGTTTTCTTCACAGTAGCGCTTAATCAGATCCACAAAATCCTTAGCATAAGGCTGACGCGTTTTTCCATCACCCACACCCTGGATATTCTTTAGTTCATCAAGCGTCACAGGGTAGTCTGTTGCCATCTGTTCCAAAGACACATCTTGGAAAATGACATAAGGAGGACGTTCCAACTTACGAGACCATTGCCTACGAAGATCGTGCAACATCGCGCTCAATGCTGGATCAAGCGCACTTGTTCCACCCTCCGTATTGAGAGCCTCTTCTTCCTCACTGAATTCATGATCTTCAACCACCATGAACTTTTGAGGATTCTTCAGGAACTTTTTACCTGCAGAAGTAACCTTCAACAAGCCATAATTCTCCACTTCCTTTTTCAGGTAGCCGGCAATTAAGGCCTGACGAATGACCGGGTTCCAGATCTTCGAGTCGTACTCCTCGCCTGCTCCAAAAGATTCTAATTCCTGATGTTTATGGGCTACAATCTCATCCGTTGCTCGTCCACGGATAAAATCTATCACATAGTCAGAACGGAAGTTCTCCTTAATGGCAAGTATTGCTTCAAGAACGATGCACAATTGTTTTTGCGCCTCTATTCTGGTACCAGGATGCAAGCAGTTGTCACAGTTATGACAGTTGTCCTTATCATACTGCTCACCAAAATAATGAAGCAGCATTTTTCGTCTGCAAACCGATGTCTCTGCATATGCGGCAGTTTCCTGCAGCAGCTGTCTGCCTATATCCTGTTCTGCTACAGGCTTACCTTCCATGAACTTATCCAGTTTCTGTAGGTCTTTGTAGCTATAGAACGCCAGACAGATACCCTCGCCGCCATCACGGCCAGCACGTCCTGTCTCCTGATAATAGCCCTCCAAGGATTTAGGAATATCGTAATGAATAACAAAGCGAACGTCCGGTTTGTCGATACCCATTCCAAATGCGATGGTAGCTACAATCACGTCAATCTTCTCCATCAGGAAGTCATCCTGTGTCTGCGAACGTGTTGCAGAGTCCAAACCAGCATGATAGCATTGCGCTTTGATATCATTGGCACGGAGCACTTCAGCCAGGTCCTCCACCTTCTTACGAGACAAGCAATATATGATACCGCTCTTACCAGGATGTTGCTTAATAAAGCGTACGATATCCTTATCTATCTCCTTTGTCTTAGGACGTACCTCATAATAAAGATTCGGTCGGTTGAACGAGCTTTTGAACTCATCGGCATCAATAATACCCAGGTTCTTCTTGATATCCGTACGTACCTTATCTGTTGCCGTTGCCGTCAAAGCAATGATTGGGGCCTTACCAATCTCGTTGACAATAGGTCGAATGCGACGATACTCCGGACGGAAGTCATGTCCCCATTCTGAAATACAATGAGCCTCGTCAACAGCATAGAAAGAAATCTTGCAGGTTTTTAGAAACTCAACATTATCTTCCTTTGTCAATGATTCAGGAGCCACATATAACAATTTCGTACGCCCCTCACGAATGTCGGTCTTCACCTGATCGACAGCCGCCTTATTCAATGAAGAATTCAAAAAATGTGCCGTACCTTCATGTTCACTTAAATGTGAGATGAAGTCCACCTGGTTCTTCATCAACGCTATCAAGGGCGAGATAACTATCGCTACCCCATCCATCAGCAACGACGGCAACTGATAACATAGAGACTTTCCACCACCTGTAGGCATCAACACAAACGTATCGCGGCCATTCAACAGGTTCTGGATAATCGCTTTCTGGTCTCCTTTGAACGTATCGAAGCCGAAATAGCGTTTCAAGGCATCTGTCAGATTTTCCATATTATTAATCAAAGGCTATGTGATTTTGCAAGTTGTTTTTCCACATACTCGCGTGTCACATTAAATTTCTTAACATTATCCGAAGGCACTTCAAACATAGCATCCATCATCACGCCCTCAACGATAGAGCGCAATCCACGGGCACCAAGTTTAAATTCAACTGCCTTATCAACAATATAATCAAGAGCATCCTCATCAAAGGTCAACTCAATATCATCCATTTTAAACAGTTTCATATACTGTTTGATAATAGAGTTCTTTGGCTCCATCAATATTTTTCTCAGCGCATCACGATCCAAAGGATTCAAGTAAGTGAGCACAGGCAGGCGTCCTATAATCTCTGGAATAAGACCGAAAGCCTTCAAATCCTGTGGCTGCACATAACGCATCAAGTCGTCCTTATCAATTTTTCGAACGTTCTGTACAGAATTATAACCCACCGTATGTGTATTCAAGCGCTGAGCAATCTTTCGCTCTATACCATCAAAGGCTCCGCCGCATATAAACAGGATGTTGCGAGTATCCACATGTATATAGTCCTGATCAGGATGCTTACGTCCTCCCTTTGGCGGAACATTCACGATAGTACCCTCGAGCAACTTCAACAAACCCTGCTGCACACCTTCACCACTTACGTCACGTGTGATGCTGGGGTTATCACTCTTGCGCGCTATCTTATCAATCTCGTCAATGAAGACAATACCTCTTTCAGCTGCAGCAACATTATAGTTCGCAACCTGCAACAAGCGAGACAGGATACTCTCCACATCCTCGCCCACATATCCGGCTTCGGTCAGCACCGTTGCATCCACAATAGTGAAAGGAACATCCAGCAAACGGGCAATAGTCCTTGCCAGCAAGGTCTTACCCGTACCTGTAGAACCAACCATAATGATGTTCGACTTCTCTATCTCCACACCATCATCGTCACCTTTTTGCTGCTGCAAACGCTTATAATGATTATATACCGCTACAGACAAGAAGCGCTTTGCCTCATCCTGACCGATAATATACTGATCCAAGTATGCCTTAATTTCCACAGGCTTGGGAACAGCACCCTTGGGACTGTAAGTGTCTTTTTTAGTACTATCGCCTTCTACCAATCCCGACTCCTGGATAATCTGGTACGCCTGCTTCACGCAATGCTCGCAGATATTCACGTCGATACCAGATATCAGTAACTTTACCTCTTTATCAGAGCGACCACAGAAATTACACTGTCTTCTCTTCATTTCCTTACCAATACCTGATCAATCATGCCATATTCCTTTGCCTCTTCCGCCGTCATCCAGTAGTTACGGTCAGAGTCTTTCCACACCTTCTCATAGTCAGTGTGCGAATGGTCTGCAATAATCGTATAGAGTTCTTTCTTCAGTTTCTGAATCTCACGGGCTTCAATCTCAATATCTGAAGCCTGTCCCTGAACACCACCCAGAGGCTGATGAATCATCACACGGCTATGTGTCAGTGCCGAACGCTTGCCTTCCTTACCAGCTACCAGCAGTACTGCTGCCATAGACGCTGCCATACCAGTACAGATGGTAGCCACGTCACTTGAGATAAACTGCATGGTGTCATAGATGCCAAGACCGGCATAGACGCTGCCACCAGGAGAATTGATATAGATAGAGATGTCCTTACCTGGATCTACAGAGTCCAGATAAAGCAGCTGTGCCTGCAGAGTGTTTGCCGTGTAATCATCGATCTGTGTACCCAAGAAAATGATACGATCCATCATCAAACGTGAGAACACATCCATCTGCGTAACATTCAACTGGCGTTCCTCTAAAATATAAGGATTCAAATACTGAGCCTGTGCCTTTACAACATCGTCTAATACCTGTCCATTCAACCCTAAATGCTGGGTTGCATATTTTCTAAAATCATTCATAGTTTTCCTTTCTTTTGTGCTTTCTAAGTACAAAATTACGAAAAAAAGTCGAGATGCAAAACATCCCGACTTCATTTTTTGGTTAAAGAATTATAATATCCTATTCTTATGCTTCCTGCATCATCTTGTTGAACTCATCCAGAGTTACCTCCTTCTCATTGAGCTTAACAAGCGACTTCAAAGCAGCTGTCAGCTTAACATCTACAGCACGATCAACGAAGTTCTCAATATTCTCGCGCTTCTTCAGCTGCTCTGCAGCGTAGTTCTCCAGAACATCCTCAGGAACGTTGGTCATACCATACTGAGCGAACTGAGCACGGATAGCATCCTTAGCAACATTCTTCAGATCCTCATCCTCAACCTTGATACCAGCAGCAGCAACCAGCTGCTCCTTGATGAGGTGCCACTTCAGCTCGTCGATAGAAGCCTTGAAGTTCTTCTCTACGAACTCTGCGCCCTTATCCTTGTTGTTGTTCAGCATCACGCGCTTCAGGATAGCCTCTGGGAACTCCAGGTCACCAACCTTCTTCTCCATGTGCTTACGAACATCTATCAGGAACTTATAGTCGCTGTTTGCTACCAGCTGACCCTTCAGGCTGTCGGCAATACGCTGACGGAAGTCAGCCTCGTCCTTCACACCCTCACCAAACACGCGCTCGAAGAGCTTAGCGTCAACAGCTGCAGGCTGGAAGTGACGAATCTCGGTTACCTGGAAGCTGAAGTCTGCATCCAGATCCTTAACGTTCTCCTTGTCAGTCTTCAGCAGGGCAGCAACCTCTGCATCGTTCTCGGGATAAGCCTTCTTGGGGTTGAAAGTGATGATGTCGCCGGGCTTGCAACCCTCGAACTTCTTCTTCTCATCTTCACCCTTGATATAGCTTGGCATAATCATACCGCCCTCGGTAGTGATACCACCCTCGAGAGTGTTGCCATTAGCATCCAACTGACGGAGGTCACCTTTCAGGGTATCGTTACCACTCCACTCCTGAGCCTCTACGAACTCACCAGCCTGTGAAGCATACATCTGAACCTGATCGTCAATCAGCTTATCGTCAACCTTGATAGTATAGAAATCCACCTTGTCCTTAGCTGTCAGAGCAGCCTTGAACTCGGGAGCTACTGCAATGTCAAAAACGAACTCGAAAGGACCGTCGCCCTCGAGGTCCTGAGGCTGCTGCTTCTCCTCGTTGGGAAGGGGCTCGCCCAGCATCTGTATCTTATTCTCACGGATATACTCATAGAGCTTCTCACCCAAGATGCGGTTCACCTCGTCAACCTTCACGGCTGTACCATACTGCTTCTTAATAAGTCCCATGGGAACCATACCAGGACGAAAACCAGGCACCTGAGCCTTCTTACGGTAATCCTTCAACTTCTTGTCTACTGCTTCCTGATAATCTGCCTTCTCAATGGCAATTGTCATCAGACCATTGATTTTGTCGGCACTTTCAAACTTAATATTCATCTCTTTTTATACCTTATATATATTATTATGCGTTTTGAGCGTGCAAAATTACTCATATTTGTCGTAAAACTACCACAATTACGTTTTTTTAACGCTTCGCCGTTATCATTCTTCTTCCACACTCTTGCGCTCTTCTTCCAGCTTCTGGAAGTCCTTTTGGCGCAGGACGAAGGAGTCGGTGAGGTAGTTCTTACGCACAATCTGGTTGGCTGCCAACTCCTCTGGTGTGCCATGAAACAGGATTCGTCCTTCGAAAAGCAGGTATGCACGGTCGGTGATGCAGAGCGTGTCTTCCACATTATGGTCTGTTATCAGAATACCGATGTTACGGTCCTTCAACTTCCAAACAATGAACTGAATATCCTCTACTGCGATGGGGTCCACGCCAGCAAATGGCTCGTCGAGCATAATGAACTTAGGTTCAATGGCCAAGCAACGGGCTATCTCGCAACGACGGCGCTCACCACCACTCAACTGGTCGCCCTTGTTCTTGCGCACCTTCTGCAAACGGAACTCCTTGATCAGGCTCTCCAGCTTTTCCAACTGATACTCACGTGGTTTGCCTGTCATCTCAAGCACCGAAAGGATATTATCCTCGACTGACATCTTACGGAACACTGAAGCCTCCTGAGCCAGATAGCCAATGCCTGCCTGTGCTCGTTTATAGACAGGATCCTTGGTCACCTCGTGGTCACCCAGGTAGATATGTCCCTCGTTGGGTACCACCAAACCGGTGGTCATATAGAAAGAAGTGGTCTTACCAGCACCATTAGGTCCCAGCAGTCCTACAATCTCACCCTGCTTCACATCGAAGTTCACACCATTTACAACGGTGCGTTTACCATATCTTTTCACCAGTCCTTCAGCTCTGAGGACAATGCTTTCTTCTGCCATAACGCTAAAATTTTGATGCAAAGGTACGAAAATTAATTCACATTGCTTCAATATTAATAAAAATTTGTACCTTTGCACCCAACTACAAACATTGAATCGATGATTATTCATTCGTACCTAACCACATTCGGACGCTACCTTTTACTGATGGGACGCACCTTTTCCATCCCAGAGCGTTTCCGCATGTTCTGGAAGCAATACATCAAGGAGATGGAACAACTGGGTGTCAACTCCATTGGCATCGTGCTGCTTATCTCCTTCTTCATCGGTGCCGTCATCTGCATTCAGATGAAACTAAACATTGAGAGCCCCTGGATGCCACGATGGGTTGCCGGTTTCACCACTCGTGAGATCATGCTGTTGGAGTTCTCTTCATCCATCATGTGCTTGATTCTGGCAGGTAAGGTTGGTTCTAACATTGCCTCAGAACTTGGCACCATGCGTGTCACCCAGCAGATTGATGCGCTCGACATCATGGGTATCAACTCTGCCAGCTACCTCATCCTTCCCAAGATTCTCGGCATGCTTACCATCATGCCCTTCCTTGTTATCTTCTCTTCTGCGATGGGTATTGGCGGAGCCTACGGCACAGCGTACATCGGACATATCATGACACCCGATGACCTCACGCTCGGTCTTCAGCACGACTTCATTCCGTGGTACCTGTGGATGTCCATCATCAAGAGTCAGTTCTTTGCCTTCATCATCTCCAGCGTCCCTGCTTACTATGGATACACCGTAGAAGGTGGCTCTGTCAATGTAGGCAAGGCATCTACCGATGCTGTTGTGTCATCCAGCATATTAATTCTCTTTAGTGATGTATTCTTAACCCAGTTGCTGTCATGATAGAAGTCAAGAATCTCTACAAATCGTTTGGTGAGAAAGAGGTACTGAAGGACATCAGCACCATCTTTGAAGACGGCAAGACCAACCTGATTATCGGTCAGAGCGGTAGTGGTAAGACTGTGCTCATCAAGAACCTCGTGGGACTATTCGAGCCTACGAGCGGACAAATCCTATACGACGGGCGCGACTTCGTTCACATGAGCAAGGAAGAGAAGGTGATGATGCGTCGCGAGATGGGCATGATTTTCCAGAGTGCCGCCCTCTTCGACTCGCTGACAGTCCTCGAGAATGTGATGTTCCCGCTCGATATGTTTTCGTCCATGACCTATCGCGAACGCAAGCAGCGCGCAATGGATTGCCTGGATCGCGTCAATCTGGTTGGGGCAGAAAACAAATATCCCGGTGAGATTAGTGGTGGTATGCAGAAGCGCGTAGCCATTGCCCGTGCCATATCGCTGAATCCCAAGTATTTGTTCTGCGACGAGCCCAACTCTGGACTCGACCCCAAGACCTCGCTCATCATCGACGACTTGCTGCACAGTATCACGCAGGAGTTCAACATGACCACCATCATCAACACCCACGACATGAACTCCGTGATGGGTATAGGTGAGAATATCATCTTCATCTACGAAGGTCACAAGGAATGGCAAGGCGTTAGTGGCGACATTATGCACAGCACCAACAAAAAGCTCACAGACTTTATCTTTGCCAGCGACCTGCTGAAAGACATGCGTGCAGCCATTCTTAAGAACGAATAGCATCAGCCTATTCTGCATCGATTGGCACGCAATCATTAAGTTTTTCCACTCTTATACTTCAACTATTGCAAACCAAAAGTACCCCTTTCAGCTTGCAATAGTTATACTTTTAATATTCATCTAAAGTCTAGAAAGCACCATTCTAAAGTCTAGAAGTTACTGTTCTAAAGTCTAGAAATGGCATTTTCAGACTCTAGAACAAAAACAATAGCAAAAGAATCATATCGCAATAGCAAAAGAATGGCGGCACTATTCGGTGTGAATAGCGCCGCCAAACGGTATGAATTCAAGCCCCAAACGATGGAAAACCACGCTCCCATTACATATACACATCCTTTCCGTTAATGTGGATTAGAATCTTATCAAAATCTGCACCACGCTTATATGTCTTATCTATTAAACTATCATAGAGAAATGTCAGATAGCAGTTCTCTGGTTCATACAAGTAATAAGAATGAAGCCTATGCTTACTGGAATGCATTTCCCTATATTCATTGGGAAAGAATTTCTTTAGCTGTGCTTCATAAGACTCTTCCGAAAGTTTATGGACATGTTCCTTTTCCTTATATCCCAAACGGGCACCTCGAAAGGTGAAAAACACATGATGTCCACCAACCTTATATACAAAATACGGAGTATTAAATATCAGGCTATAGCCATTCGTTTCTGGAAACAATATATATCTCGTGATACTATCATTGATTCCTTTTGCAAAGACATTCACATAAACAGAATCGCCTCTTGCCATTCGCTTTTGGTTGTCTGCAAATATGCGTTGCTGGTACTCAAGTATGGCTTGCTCCAAATCCGCATTGTTCAATACGAATTCGGGATGTATATCATCGTCGCCCTTTTCCTCCATACGGCTGCAAGATGATAGTACCATAAACACAAATACCATTATAAATAATAGAGGCAATTCTATGTTCTTTCTTCTCATGTTTATTTATAATTATGTATTTAACAACTTTCTATCTACTCGTACAAGTTCTTCATTCCATGCAGATTCAAACTCTTCTTGGCTGATGAACTCTGCGTGCATCTGCTCGATAAAGTCAGCGATTCCCATATTCGTGTCGTTCCAATAACCATAGTTTCTGTCGTCAGGAGTTTTAATGATAATTCGTCCATAGGCGTCTCGTCCAACTTCACGACAAACTCCATCGTTTTCACATGCCTCGTCATACTCGATATACCACGTTTCAACAAAATGGTAAGACTCCCTAAAGTCTGGATTTTCTTCAGGGATTACAATTCTTACAATCTTTATAAGGATCTTTTCAAAAAAAGAATATTCAGGAATAGCTCCAAGGTTATAATTAAATCTTAAATATTTCATGTTATTTCTTTTTAATTATATGGAAATGACCAGGATCATTTACTCTCCAGTTAGAAGATCGGAGGGGTTCATTTTGTCACCTGTCCCGTGACACACTATGAGGGCGTATCTCTGCTGAGGGAGAGGAAGGTTCATAGATCAGAGGGACAGGTCTCAAGGAGTTACTCTATATCCGATTCATATCTAGGGTCTAAACGTATCTTCACATTCTGTTCTTTACATTTTATATCAAAAGAATCTTTTGTTAAAGGTCCCCATACCATATCATCAGCTAACTTAATAATCCAGTAACGATGTTTTTTCTGAATAGTCTGATGAGCTATTATAAAGGCATCATCATGACTATAGTTTGTGACCATTCTACCTATAACCACTTGATATGGAATATATTTTCCTTCCCTAGTCCATCTTGAATTACTTGGTGATTTAGCTATTGTATATTCACAATAGACATATTTATCACTCAGTTCATGAAAATCTCCATGACAACTTGCAAATAGCATCAAAATAAACAATAAATTGAAGGTTACCCTACAACATTTATTCATTTCAAACAAATATTCATTAATTCATCACAGGCATTTTCTATATCAGCAAAAGCTTCAGGAGACGAAATATCCAATCCCATTGTCTCCCTTAGAATCCCAATCAAGCACTTCCGTAGTTCATCCTTTGATCGTAAACTCGATTCTATTAAATCAACGTAATTGATATACTCATCTTTTGCAATATCCTCAGGAACGCCTATTGGATTCCATTTTGCAAGAAATGCAAGAATTGCTTGTTTTATTTCTATTTCTCTCCTACAATGAAGATCAGAGGGACAGGTCTTTGATTTTTTCAAATTCATTTCCATATATTTATTGTTTTACCAACTTATATATAACAG
>Ga0265301_10001358_pt1 | contig 32401 bp, 55 predicted proteins | sample AusTroGonzalo_MG_2_FD_193488 | JGI IMG/M metagenome (GOLD analysis project Ga0265301, IMG submission 193488) | Bovine rumen microbial communities from tropical cattle in Woodstock, Queensland, Australia - Gonzalo_04 | ecosystem: Host-associated > Mammals > Digestive system > Stomach > Rumen ... | reverse complement strand
AATATTTGCATTATTCATAACTGTTCTGATACCATCAGCAAATGTATTTTTCAAACGACGCCAGAAGATTGAACCCGCGCCATTAAAGGCATAACCAGAAGAAGATTCACCTTCAACACGATAGTCCTCATCTTCTTTACCATACGGGAATACTAAAGCACCATTATTATCAATACCAGCAGCTGTATCCATATCATATGCCCATAAATCAAATCTACGTCCATCATTAATTGCTGCTGCAGTATTATCTACAGTATAACAGTCAGCATGATCATATAAGAATTTTAATTCATCACGCTTTAGAATACGTGTAGTTAATTGACTCTTTGCTGTACTAACAGTATTTTGAGCAGCTGTAACTAACGCTGTTGCCGCATTTTTAGTAGCTGTAGCCTCTTCTTTTGCCGCAAGAGCTTCCGCGTCTTCTGGATCTTCCGTTAAGACGGCGTCTGCCGCGGTAATGTCAGCTTCTGCTTCTGCAATAATTGGATTCTATACTGCTTCCACAGATGCAAGTTCTGCTAAAGCTTCATCATAAGCGGTCTAAGCAGTAGTAGCTTGAGCAGCGGCGTTATTATAATTAGTACCATTAGCATCATTAGTAGAGATATATCTCTTGCCCCAATGCCAGAATGTATTTTTTGCACGATTATCCATCATTGTATAATAATGAGTAAATGCGTAGAAATATTCCATTGCTTCTGGTACAAACCAATCCGCGGCCTCATCTTCATATTCTTCTTCAGTAGCAGTAACTAACCATTCATAGAAATCTAATACTTTCTGATGATTAGTTTTTTCTTGCGTCTTAGCTAATCCTGTCGTATCATTAATAAGATCACCATCACGATAATCGCCCATACAAGCATAACGGAATTCAAATGAATGATCGCCATCAAACTTCTCAGTTACTAACGTCATGTGCTTTCTATTAAGATAATCATCACCAAATTTAACATTCCATTGACTTGGAGTAATTGGATAAATATAATCCATTGGATTTGGATTAGTACGAGGAGCAAAATATGGAGGATCTTGATCAGTCCAACCAGTATAAGTAATTGCGGTCCAATCCGCCGCAGTCCAACTATAGGTCTCATTTTCACCTAAGGCTGCTTGATCCGCGCCAGTGCGTGTATAAACCATACCGTTATATACTACAATACTATTTGTAGTATACGCAGTTGTTTCGCTCCAAGCTGGATAATCTGTTTCTACTGCATTATGATTTTGATAAACAAATACACCAGACTGGAATTGACCATTATTAGTATTATTATCAGAATTTTCTACGGTAAATTCATTCATATCTTTTGGATTATATGCTCTAGTATAGTCTGTCTTTTTACTATCGCCAATATTACCCAAAGCATAGAAATGCCATTTATCATCATTAAATTCATTACGAGTAACGACATTTCCTTGACTATCTACCCCACGTTCACGTAAGAATAAGATAGCAGGAACAAATTCCATGTCATTTTTAATTTTCTAATCGCGCTTATACGCTGGAGATGGATCAATATTATATAAGAACTCGTTATAACGTTCTTGGAATAAAGCATTATTAACATTTTCAGAAGAAGCAACATTTACTTTTAAGTTAAAATAGTTGTTAGGGATAGAATTGCTAGTTAAATCGACTTTACATTCATCTCCTTTCCAATCTAAACAAACATCAGGAACGGTAGCTGTCCAAGCTGCTAATTCATCTTCTGTTAAAATACTTGTATTTGGAACCCACTCATCATTCTAATCATCATAAATAGAAGTTGGTATCCAAGTCTATGTTGTTGCATCCCATTTAGTAGCATTTTCGCCCACTAATACAGAAGATACATAATTCGCATTAGGAGTATGAGCACTCTTAATATTCTTTTCTTTAGTAGGCCAATGTGTTGCGTCTACTTCAAATAAGAAATCTACATTACGTGCAGACTAACCATAGTTATCTGATGTTGTACCCTATCCAGCATGGAAACCATTTTGGAAGAACCAGTTATCAGCATCTCCACGAGATTCATAAACTTTTCCGCCTTTTGCATGAATACAACGTAAAGTAGATTCTTTAACAAAGTCTTTCTTACCAGTTGTAAAACGTGGAGTATCTAACATTAAAATTTTAACGTCAGGTAACTATTCAGCTAATTTCACTGGATCTAAAATTGCTGTACCAGAAGGAGATGTAAAGAATTTAGATTGAGAAGAATCCCAATAAATACAATTCTTATTATAACGAGAAACCTTTTCATCAATATTTTTACCATCAGCTATAAAGTTCTATAGAATTTCACTAGTGCTTAATGCTTTATTATAAATACGTAAATGATAAAGATAAACGTCACAATCAACAGAACCAATACGTATACCGTTAGCATGAGTTAAACCATCACCGCTAATTCCGTAAGTATAAGCATAAGCCTTACTTGGAACGCCATCTTCATATGACATGATAAAGTTATTGGCGGCCCCACTTTCATATTTATTAATATTAATATCTAATTCAATCTTATCTTTTTCAGAATAAGGTAAATATAAATAACTATTAGTGGATAAAACTTCAGTATCAACCTGACCAAGTTTTAACCATTTCTTTAAATAGTCATCCCAAGCATCCTCATCATCTTTTAAACTTGCCGGTACATTAGTACCCTCACTCGTAATGCACTGATAAATTGTTTTACCAATTTTTACTATAGTTCCAACAGCATATACTGTATTTTCTTCCCAACTATCATAAATGGTATCTGCTGCTTCACTAGAAGTATTAGAAGCTTTATCAGTTTTAAGCCAGCCAACATGTGTACCTAACTGAATACCAACTGTTTTATTATTATATAAACCAGTATTAGTAAACCATACAGCTTCTGCATCACGAACTGCGGTTGTTTTAAAGATAAGTTTAATTTCTGCTCCGTTATCAAATACGTTCTTATTATTTTTTGTTTCAAACATTTTATAATTTAAATCAACATAAGAACCTGCTTTAATAACAAAACATTTACCATCACTATCTTCTTTATATCCGCCACCACTAATATCTTCAGACCAGTTAAAGTTTGGAGACGCGGTTAATTCATATGTTGTATCATTAACAGTCCATGAAGGTAAACGATTGGTTGAACTGTTGGTAAGCATTGTTGGATCAAAATCAATAACTGCACCATTTACTGGAGCAATATTAATATCTAATGCTCGAATAGTGAGGTTAATAGAAATAGATACATTATCAACAGTAATAGTTAATGTATGTGATCCACTTACTGTGGCTAAATAAGTTAATATACCAGTATTTGTATCTTCTAATGTAATTTCACTAAAAGCAGTGGACGATCCGTCTAAATAATAATAAACTTTAATAGATGAAGCATTCTTTTTATACACTTGATATGGAATTTCAATAGTAGAATATTGAGAAGCATCAATTGTTCTTCCACTATATTGAGAAGCAATAATTACTGGAGTTTCAGTATCAGTTTCATCATACCAAATATACTATCTAATTATACTATCAGTTGTAGATGTACCAGTACCAATTGTTGCTGTTAAATACATTTCAATAGTATGGGCACCATGCGTTAACGTATGCCCCTCAATAGTATAACTATTTTCACGTCCAGAAGTAATTGGAGGTAGTTCCTAAGTCGATAATGTTAATTCAGACTAAGTACCTTTATCAATAACTACATGTAATACCTTATCAATTGCACCATAAGGAATATAACTAATTGTTACATCATCATTAACGTTTACAATCATATTATCTGTTGCTTCAGAAGTTAATCTAAAGTCAATTACAGATAAATCCCAAGTAATTGAAGCAGTAATATTTTCATTTGCTTCAGAAGTAATTGTAATTTCAACTTTTTGATTAAGTGCTACTGTAGTACAATAAGGACGAATATTAATACTATAAAAACCAATTGGCACTGTCCCAGAAGGCCAAGTAGTTGCTTTATTTGCTGGATCACCGCTAGTAATTTGTGTCTATTCACTACTAGGAACTACTATTCTATTATTTACTTTTATAGAATAACGATATGTTTCGCCATAATCACCATCTGTAAAGAAGAACTATACATTAACTGGATCAGAACTACCAGAAGCAGTACTAATCGCGCGAGGAGTAATACGAGAAATCTTAAGATTTGCATAATTGCCGCCGCCACCGCCTGTTGGCAATTGAATCTTATCTACTTCACGAGCGGTCCAACCTGCACCTTCAAATGTTTCATCAGAATCTATATCCGTAGATTCAGTTAAATTAAATTTATATAAATATAACCATTTAGCTGTTTCTTCAGAACCCTAAGTAACAGGAATATCTCTTACTACCATACGATATTGGTTAATAGTGGTAGGATCAATATAATTACTAATAATTATTGGAGTTAATGTATCGTTTTCGCCTTCTACAAAGCGATAATGAATATACTAGCCACTTTCAGTACCAACATAATAATCAGTATTAAGATCAAGTTCATCAATTGATTCCAAGCTAGCTACCACTTCAGCAGAACTATTTCCGCTGCCGCTACCGCCACTAATAAGTTCCCAATTACCGTTTGGTGCAGTACCGATATATTTCCAATAATAATATTTTGTGTCAGGAGAAGCACCCTGTAATAGATAATCAGCATCTTCAGTAGGCGTAACAGTAGTAGTTTTTTCACTTGTTGTGTATAGAGTAGGAATAATCTATTCATTTACTTCATTATATGTAATACAAGTATTATCAATAACTACAGTTGCAGATTTAGGCTCACTTTCTAATGCGCTTACGCGCGCGACTAAACCTGTAGAAGCTGTGTCAATAGTTGTTTCTAATGCACCTACACGATTAGTTAAATTAGTACTTGTTCCTTCTAATGTGGTTAAGCGTCCCTCTGCGTCATCAAAGCGAGTATCTAAACTATCACTATAAACAGTCCAATCTTCACTATTCCATTCATAAGTCTCATTTTCGCCTAATTCTGCCTAGCTCGTACCTGTACGTACATAAATAATATTATTATGTTTTACAATCGTGCCCTAAGCATAAGCGACATTATTAGCCCAGTTTGGATAATTAGTACGATGTGCTGCATTAACTTCATCTTCTAGTGCATCAATACGTGTTGCACTATCATTCCACGCGGTCGCTAAATCCTGTATTTCTGCTCCGTTCTATACCAGACCTACTTCATTTGCAACCTAAATTAAGTTCTCTTCAATACCATCCATACGAGTATTAGCAGTACTTAATTCTTCCGCAACTGCAATTACTTGATTGACTCCAGCTTCAAGAGTGGAAACACGATTATCCAAATTAGCATTAAGTAAAGTGTCTACATTAGTTTCAACGCTATCGAATCGATCGTCTAGCGTATCATTATAGATTTCCCAATCAGAAGAATCCCATTCATAAGTTTCATTTTCCTCTAATTCTTCTTGATCTTCACCCGTACGTTGATATATTGTTCCTCCATAATTAACAATATCGCCAGTATTATAAGCAATATTATTTTCCCAATTAGGATAATGAATACGATGAGCAGCATTAATTTCTTGTTCAAGCGCCGTAATACGAGTTTCTTCATCTGTAAATCTAGTATTTAATGTATCTTGCCAAGAATAGGTTTCCCAATCGTTAGCATTCCATTCGTATGTTTCATTTTCTCCGAGAGGTTCTTGCGTTTCACCTGTACGAATATAAAACTAATTATTATAATTTACAATATCTCCAGTAGCATAAGCAACATCGTTTTCCCAGTTATCATATGTACGATGAGCCGCAGCGATCTCTGTTTCAAGAGCAGTGGTACGTAATTCATCGGCATCAAAACGATCATCTAATGTATCATTTTGTGTACGATGAGCATTAGTAATTTCACCCTCTAATGCGCCAATTCTACTTTCATCATCCTAAAAACGTGTTACCAACTGATCATCAATTGGCTCGTCATTAGCATTAACTAAACCTATTCTATGGGCATTATTGATTTCAGTAATTACAGATGGAAGTGTCCTTGCGGGAGTAGTATTACCATCTAAATTAGCAAAACGCTAAGATAAATTACTAGCTACACCATTAATATGTGTATTATTTACTTCTGTAATAACATCTTTTTCTCTATTTTCTATTGCCTCTAATCGAGCGTCTAGAGAATTATATGCAAAAGGCTGTATTCCATCATTAGTTGATGTACCATATACTGTTGTACTTCTAGCTGTAACTACTTCATCGGTAATGGTTTCTATTGCCTAAAAACGATCAGTAATAGAATTATATTCATTATTTCCATGAGTTGCTGCAATTTCAGTCTAAAGCGCAGTAAGCTCATTTACCATAGGAGTGCTACGTGGTTGATCAGAAGAAGTTAATCCGTCAATCATATATAAACGAGTAGCTAAATTCTATCTGAATTCGCCTATGTTATATGGATATGTAGCATTCAATACAGCATTAAAAGCATTTTCAGCATCTATTTTCGCGCTATTAGCTTTTGTTTCTACAAAAGCAAATCTTTGTCCTAGGGATGTGATTTCTGCAGTATGAGTATTATCAATTTCAGTTCTCATAGCTACAATTGCATCTTCCATAGCAAATAATCTATCAGTTAATGTTAAATAAACTATTTCTGTTCCTGTCTAATCTCGTCCGCCATGTGAGTTATTAATTTCATTTCGTAATGGATTTAAAATACTTTGAATACGACTTATTTCTTCTCCATGCGTATTAATATCAGTAGAATTTTGTTCAACATTAGTAACCAAAGAAGCAATTGTAGGTTGAGCGTCTTCTAACATCCATGTATTAATTATACTCAGCACACTACGATCACTTATTACAGTTGATGTTACTTGCTAAATACCCTATTCCATATGGTTCATAGCCTAAGCTGTAATTGGCTACTATGCTGACCAAGTATTAGGAATATAAGCAACTAGCTATGCACTTAACTCTGCCATAGTTTTTACCTCCTTTCTCTCAAAATTTTATTGATAAGAGTATAAACTCTTTCTAATAATCTGTATTATCCCTATTCAAACATAATACTTTTCATTTCTCACAAATAAAAAAAATACGGCTTTATACGTATTTCTCAAACGCAAAGCCGCCATCGGTTGTGTATACTATGTTAGTAATTCCGAGAGAACGTATCGCGCCTTCGCACGATTTACACGGTCGCGCCATCGCGGGCGTCCCATCCGTATACTCTCTATAAATATATAATACCACTTTACTAAAATCTATATCCAAATACTTTATCTTACTAAGTACATTTATTTCTGCGTGTAATTTATGTGGATAATACTCATTTCCTGACTTAAAACGCAAGTGGTTATAGCGCATTTGGTCAGTATGCGTACGATTGGTGTTACATCCTTTCGCAAGTACTGATCCTTTATATACCGCTATACACCCAACCTGTACTCTCGTATGTACACTATACGTAGATTGCTTACTACATTGCTTAGCTAACTGTAAAAAATGTTTATGGTTCATTTTCTCACCTCATAATAAAATTATATCATAATTTTTACTTTTGTCAAATACTTATTTTTTGAGGTGATAGAGATGAAGATAAAAGTAAAAATCACAACAGAAAGTAATATGAAGTATTACGGGTGTAAGAAGGATACAATAAAGGAGATTGAATTAGAGGACTATGTTGCGTGCGTTACTGCCTCGGAAATTGGTAATGTTGCGTTAGAGGCATGTAAGGCGCAAGCAGTCGCAAGCCGCACATTTGCTGTCTAGCGTGGCGTTTTGGATGGTAAGGCAATAAGTGATAGTAGCGCCAAAGCATAGGCTTTTCGCGCGAGCCGTAATAACTATTCCAACTGTAATGCTGCCGCGAAAGCAACAGAAGGCGAAGTATTAATGTATGGTGGGAATTACGCACAAACCTATTATTGCCATTCAAATGGCGGCCGGACTTACTCCTGTGAAGAAGTATGGGGCAGTAAACGCAATTACCTAGTCGCGCGCAAAGATAAATGGACCGCCGCAACAGGGTAGAAGAAAAGTGGGCACGGCATTGGCCTAAGCCAAGTCGGCGCAAAGTAGGCCGCGAAAGAGGGGGTAGGATATCGGGAAATACTGAGTTTCTACTACCCTAAAACAACACTATCAAAATTGAAATTGAAATAGGAAGATTATAGTAAGTACGCGCAAGAAGCATATGATGTAGTTTCAAGCGCACTAAAACAAATAAATGGGACACTGTAAAGTGCCCCACCTTTTTTATTTTACCCGCTCTTCAATCTTCTTCTCTAATGCTTCGCGCTTCTCATCCAATTTGATACCAAAATCATTGAATGACTCAATCATATCACCAAGCCGCCGATCTACCATCTGGACTAGCATATTAGCCCGACGGAAGAAGCTCTTATAGCATTTGTCTTTCGCACGCGAAAACGCAATCAACTTACCAGTCTCTTCATCCCATTCATCTTCGGGCGCACAAACGGCTTTACCCATAAATGAGCGGGGCATTTGAAGTTTCTTTTCAAATTCAGTGGAAATACCCACATGCGCTTTCAAGTCTGGAAAATCAAAATGTTCCCATAGGTAATCAATTACCATATCTTTTGTAAGATGCTGCTCCCAATCGCGTTTGATTACGTGTGGAATTACACATACAACTGTCCGCGCATCCTTATCCACATAAAACCTACAATCCGACATTTTAATACCGTTCATCTTTTATCTCCTTTATCAAATAAGTTTTTCAATAAGTAAGCAGTAAGTACTATAAACATCATAAAGCTACCTAGTAGAAGAGAAACCCATAGCGGCGCGAGAAGCACCGTCCAAGAAACGTCTATTATGTTGAAAAGTTTTAGGCTAAGTAAGGTAACGATTGCGACTATAAATGCTATATTGATTGGAAAATCTTCATTCTTTGGAGTCATAGGTTTCTACCTCAATATAAAACTCATCACAACCTTCCTCATCTTGCGAGAAAACTGACGTTACCTTATCAGGTTTTACTTCGTAATATTTTTCAATAATTTCTCTAATATCATCATCAAATAGACGTATAATTTTCTTCATTTTACTCCTCCTATAATATAATTATAACATAAATTATATAAAAGTCAAATACTCATCCAGCGCTTCTTGTGACAGTATTCGCATTCATAAAGCGCTTCCATCTTACCATAGTGAACACAAATCCAATGATGCTTACAAGTGATGCGCTTGAACCAATTTACCAATTTCATCTATCTTCCTCTCCATTCTATCTAGTCGAGCCATAAGTATAGTGAATGGGTCTGCGGCCTTAGTCTCGCCAGCACTTATAGTGGCGGATTTAGCAGTCACAACACTGGTAGATATATTTTTTGCGCTAATATCTACTTTCTGGACTGGGGTAATAGGTATTTCACCATGATCTTCTATTACTGGCGCAGTACCTGCCTTTTCTTGTACAGAAATCTTATGATGACAGTTTGTACAGGTATAATAAGAAGTATGCCAATTTGGGTCATGATATTCTACTTTACCATTCTCTATTGTGGTTGTGCCTGCTAGTAGAGTACTGGTGCTATATTTATAAAGAAAACTTGTACCGCCGCAATTAGGACATTTAAAATCAGTTAACATACTTTCACCACCTATTGTGAGAGCAGAGATTGACTGCTTTTATAATTTCAGACGCACTTACAATATATTCGTCACCAATTTGTACGAGGTCATCCTGTGCGAAAACTGATTGTACTTTTACTTTGGGAAAGGGTTCATCTGTATCTTTTGAATAATTAGTTATCTCCACTTTCACTTTTAGAAAGTCGTTCATCCTTTTCCGTTCCTCCATTCTTCTTTAATTCCTCTTCCGCAGCACGACCTGTGAGTTGGTCGATTAGGTCGAATTCATCATCTTCCCATCTAACACCCTCGTCACAGTCTTCTGCCCAGAGAAGTTTGCGCGAGAGGTCGATTGTGGTGATGTATTGCGGGTTTACTAGAACAACTGCGTTATTAGTTTCCCATTTTCCTTGTATCCATTTCATTTTCATACTCCTCTTGGCGCGAACGCGCCAATTCCGATATTTATAGTCTCTAAAAATAATTCCGCGTATTTATGTCTCTCAAATGCGTTTTTGTAAAATAAGTATATTTTATTTGATTTGAGATTTTATTTGATTTCTTTCATACTTCTATGTATAGAAGTTATATAGTTAGGATATAATCCTTATAAAAATTTTTTCCAACTTATAATATATTTATAATTTTTTGTAGTAAAATCGCGCGCGAGTTCCTGTACAGTATAGCCGAGAGAGCATAACCAGTTGAATGCTACTGGCGGTAAATAACCATTCCATTCGATACTATTTTTGCCGCCTTCTGCGGCATTAGCAATGCTAAACATAATACGTTCGCGGTAGTCTCGATCTTTGTTTTCGCGCCAAAACATTTGTGTGCGATGAGTGGCTTCGCTTGCTTCTATAATATCCATATTTTCTCCTCACTTGTTATTCTATAATTATTATAGTTCAAATTACATAAAAAGTCAAATAAAAAAAGAGCGGCATTTCTGCCGCTCATTATTATTCTTCTGATTTAGTCCAGGAATCAGCTTTGTGTGCTAAACCACTACTATTCATAATTTTACTTGAAACAAATGTTACATTCGGAAATTTAGAATTACCATATCCATATTCCATATGAGTATGATAAGAACGACATGCCGCGCTATAATCACTCTGTACTTCAATTCCCTTTGTATAATTATCTCCATCATGACGAATATAATGCACAAAGAAATCATGTATTTTTTCTTTACTCCAAGATTCATTATAACCAGGTACAATTTGATCATGTTCATCTGTTACTGCGCATGAAACAAATACCATGTTTGGATAGCTTGGATTATTATAAGCCATTTTCATCTGACTATGAAAAGATTGGATAGCAGAATCAAGTGTATTATGTACTTCTATACCCATAGCATAATTATCTCCATCTTTACGAATACGATGTAAAAAGAATTTATTTTCCATACAATTTCACCCCATATTAAGTGGAAGCTTCCCATATTTCTTCAACAGGTTCGCGCGTATTATTTGCATCGGTTATACGGCAATAAACATAATCAATATCTGCTGAATGACCATAAGCATACGCGCCCAAATATGCATGAAATGCCTATAATGCTTCTTCTTCATTGTTTTTTTCTTGATCATCTTTTACTACAATACCTTTGCTCCAAGTATCGTTAGTTTTATTATGATATATTTGATGTACAAAATATACATTTCTCATTTATCATTCCTCCTTATGTCGCTGCGGAAATAGTTAAAGTCCCTGTACTCTTATCAAATGTACCTGTTAATCCAGATGAAGCATCAAATACAACAGACTTAAGACTTGCTTCACGAACTTCTACACTCCAGACACCGGCAGATGTTAATTTATATACATATACCTAGTCACTCATTTGATTGATAGTTTTATTAGTAGGATTCATAGAACGATAGTATTGAAATTCTACATTAGTAGGATTAGTCGCATCATTAACATATGCCATAAATGCCATACGAGTTTGGCTACCGCTGGCTGGATTTGAGCTAGATGATGCACGACAATAAACAATTACATTATTTTTATATGCGTTTATAAATTCTTGCCAAGTAGAATTTCCATATGATAAAATGACCATAGGTAAACCACCACTTTTATATGTACCATCGCCAGATAAGAATTTATCTTCTTCACCTGCAGATGGCGCAGGAACTAAACCACCTTCGCCATCATCATTCTCTGACGCGCCAACCATAGTAGTTGGTAAAGCATCTTGAGCGGTCCATTCACCATTACTTACCTATAATACCTTACCATTATCGCTTGTAGTAACATCTGGTACACCTGTAGGCGCTTCACCAACAGTCCAGGCGCCATTCTCCACTTTTAGGATTTCTCCATTATTACTAGCTGTTACAGTAGGAACTTCTAATGGAATTCCTAATGTTAAATGAAAATGTCCATTTACTTCTGTTAAACTAGAAGTTGGAGTAGAACCAGCTGATAAAACTGTAATAGAAGTTGTCATATTATTTAATTTTAATGCAGCTGCGACCGCATTTCCATTTGGATCAACTACATTTGTTAGTGCATTTAGTGCAGTAACAATGTCTTGTCCTGTTTCATCTGTTAATATTCTTTTAGTTACATCTGGCATCACTCATTCACCTCCACAGTCTAACATACATATCCTTGAGCATCTACACTCAACCGTAGTGATTTCCATTCTTCTAGTGCAATTTTATCTGTAGCAGACATTAAACCATGTGTAGTTGTAGTGGCATCTGTTAGTGCACCCACGCTTCGCGCGCCAGAAGCACTATAAAATACCTAGCCTTCTAATACATCCTCAGTAGAAGCAGTTGTATCAGTAATGTCCATCAAAGTCTAATCACCATATATAATTTTATTTTTATATTGATTTGCCATTAGGCTTCACCACCTTAGGTATTTGGGTCTACTGTACCAATTGTTACTGTCACACCACCCGCGGCATTATCAGCTTCACTATAAGCAATTGCAGCTACATTGATTTGAGTAATAGCATTATAATTACCTAAATCAGAAGGGGTAATAGTTTGTGAAGTGGTATAAGGTGTAATATTAGCAGATGTTGCTGCCATGTCTTCACTACCACTCATACTTCCTTCAACGCCTAAAATAGTAATACCACTACGAATATTAGTAGCAATTAGTTTTGCTTGTTCAGTACTATCAATACCAACACTACCGCTACCATCATGATAGCCCTATTGAATAGTAACCGTGCCTGTTTTGGTGCTAATAGTACCAGTCTATTGGCCTCTATTAGGCATAGTACCTGTTAATTTACTACCATTCTTATATGCGGTTTTAGTATCAAGTATTTCAGCCGCGGTTGCGGTCGCATCAGATGTATCCGCATCTTTTGTACTAGTACCGGTAGTAATTTCACCAGTAGGTAAATGGAACTATTTACCAGCGGCTACGTCCGCACGAGTAACGTCATCACCTGTTAAGTCTATGAGGGTTTGGCCGCCATAGATAACCTTATTTTTATAAGTATTCGCCATAAAAATCTCCTCCTTATCCTATAATCACTGTTGTTCCACCTGCGGCATTACTTACTTCCGCGTATGGAATTGGGTTTATTATAATATCATGAGTAACTAATTTATGTTTAGTACGTAATATCTATTCTACATTAGGTAATGCAGTTATATTATATTCACCTGTATATACATCATAATCTATTAAGCTACCATCGGACTATAAATACGAACCAAATGCTGACTTAAATTCATCAAATGTTCCATTATATCCAGTCTTAGCCGCCAATGTATACAAATCCTAACATAGATTGAACAACTTTGTACTTTCCCAAGGATAAATTACTTTCATGCGAGGTTCTACAGTTGGAACGACTGGTAATATAAACTATTGTGTAATTGCTTCCATTTGTACTCACCTCATTATTATTTTCTAAAAATAGGTAGAAGGAGCAGAAGAAAATATTAGTATTTTATTTGAAAGAAATAAAAAAAGAGCCGCTTACGCGGCTAGATCAAAATATGAAGATATCCAAATAGTCGGGTTCCAAGCCGAGATCCTCCCTCAAAAAAGTCTCTGCTAAGTCTAAGTCTCCTGCCTTAAATGCTTCCTGCATTTCCGCGGCAACATCACGGACTGCCGCAAGAGCCTCCTCATAACTAATCTCATCTCGTCTAGCAATTAGAGTAGCAAGGTCTTCAATAGTACGTGGCATTCTATTATCCTCCTAATAAAATAAAAACAATTCCTACTAACATAATCAGAGTTATTCCGCTCATTCCCATTATCATAAAATCTCTATTCCTAATACTTTCTATTGTGACATATATTAGTCCGCCAATCATAAATAGCGCTACTAATATTATCGGTATACATAGCATTATCATTCCAATTTGTTGTAACATATCATTACCTCAATACAATCCAAGTAAGTATAATCTGACATAAGTGTATAAGCTGGTCTTGTACTAAATTGATACTAAACTTATTTGCTTTCAAATTATCTACAAAAGCGTGAACTATCATATTTATAATAAAAGCGCATAAGCAAGCAAACTTTGGTACCCACCCATAATACCAGAAAATAGGTAACATAATCATAAAAGTCCAAGAAAATGCGTGTTCTAGTAAAGCAGGTAAATAATCATAGCGGTAAAAGCGTGCCTTATCGTGCCAAAAAGATTTCTGTTTCATTTGTGCTAGTATGCCTTGAAGATAGAAATCATCTACGATATGCGCGAAAATCATACAAAATAATATATACCAACTCATTTTCTTCGTACCTCCTTCGGGCATACTAAATGGTCTGGGCATTTGATATTAGTCCAGTCAATACGGGTCATAGCCTCCTCGCCGTTGAAGGTAAGAGGCGTAATATCGTAACCGAGCGCGCGCAGCGCACTCACCACATGACCATTGATTTGTCCAGCATACAGCAAATGCGTACCACCGTGCTGTACGCTATCCAGTATCCTAACTTCAATATGTGTATAAAGTGACCAGTCTATTGGGTCAACTAAATATGAAATCGCGCGAGCTTCCAGCGCGGTAAAGAGCGTCATCATGAGTCATTCACCTTCAATTCACATAGTACTTCTTTATCATTATAATGGCGTGGTACAGTTGTTAGTTTGAGACCCATTTCTATTCTCCTGTTCGCGCAAAAACGTGCTAATGGTACCTGTCCCCAGCCACCTGTTATATCATATGTATCATCTACCATTTCTATTGTTCTCAACGAAGGAATAGCGAAAGTAGTCATATATACTTCATCGCCGCCAATTTGTATATTAGAAGGTAGTTTAAAGATGAAATTCGCGGGTTCGCCACTAGCTAAATCTAGGGCAGTTAGATTGACATTTTTAGTACCGCAAAACTCGCACTTATCTTTCCATATGTCTAGGGCCGCTCCACAGTTACAGCAATTTGTTTTACTCATTCCAATCCTCCGGGTAATGTCCTACATGGCATTCATTTGTATCGTCATCAAATATATAACAGGGCGAAATACCGCTACGGTGAGAACCTACTAAAATATAATACATCATATATGTATCTTTATTATAACATAAATATCCATATCCAGTATCATCACTATACTTTTCTAACTTTACAAAATCATCTAGTATAGTATCGTTTGATATATTACTCGTACACGCTGATACTATAATTAGCATAGAGAAAAGTATACAGATAATTATTGCGTGTTTCACCGCTGTTTCCACCTACCAATCGCAACCTCTCTGCTCGGTCCAGGTAGTCCTTCATATTGGCACTCACGGCACTGTATCCAGTAACAGTCTGGAATAGGGGGAGTTACTTGATGGTGAATGTCGTAATAGGGGCTGCTGCATTTAGGGCAGCATTTTTTATAGGTAAAAGCCTTACGGCTTTCAATCTCTTCCATGTAAGTTACTTTCATTTTCTACCTCCACTTGCGCTTTTAGTTTAGCTTCTTCATCTATTATACTTACTATATTGGAGAACTCATAGCCGCAAAACTAACAGAAAGGTTGGAGTTCTTGCTGTTGGATGCGGCAGTTGGCGCAATAATATTTATTATTATTCTTTTTGAGCGTTGTAACCATTAGTCCCAATACCTCGCTAGATTATCAAAGAGCGCTGCTCCAACATTCATTCTAAACTCTTTGTATTCGGCTTCAAGTTCTTTTTCACGTGCGAAGTACTTATCGCGCAACTCCATAAACTCGGGGCTTTCTTCGGTAAAAGTACAGTAGCAACCAGTTACTGGGTCTTTACTGTGGCGGCGCAGTGAATTGCTCATCATATGGAATTGTTCGGCATACTCATTTTTGTCATCTGTATAGCAGATGTCAAGAGTGTCAGCGCATTTCTCGAGGTTGCGTGCCATATCTATAAGATGGTCGTGCCACTGTTCAGGCGTGTCCCAAGGAGGTATCCCTGGATAGCCGCTAGCGTGGTCTGCGAGATAGCGCAGAGCGGCAGCTCCAACACGAGGGTACCACTCACAGAAATCCCATACGTCTACGAACGCATACCCATACTTGCCACGATGTACGAAGTTTCGTATATTGTGATAGAGTTCCTTGAACCAGCGCCACGGATGAGTCAAATAGTAGGACTTGCGGCACTGGAAGGTAAACACGGAAAGTTTATTATCCATAATTTCATCTCCTTTTACTATACTTATTATAGTATAAATTGAGGTAAAAGTCAAATATAAAGTTGAGTTTCGGGATTTTCGCGCGAGTGCGATATAGAGAAGGGTAGTTTCGGGAAATAAAATGAAATTAGGTTATGAAGGGGTAGGTAATGGGAAATAAAATGAAATTGCGGCTGAACCCGTGTATCAGCGCTGAAAGAAATGAAATTACATATCAGAGAGAGCGCATATTCAGGTTGGCCGCTCATACAATATACCTATACTTCTCTCTTAATTTAGTTAGGTACTGTGGCCATTTCTCCATATCCTTCTGTGTTGCCTGTTTAGATGCCACTGTAATCCCAACCTCCTCAAACATAGCGGTACAGCCGCGCAAGGAACCAATTGGGTGTCGCTGCTTATCTGTTATACCCATAGCGGCGAAGTCCTATATCAATGCTTCCTGTGCGCTACCTTTTAGCGGAATGCCGCGCCAGCGTTCCGCAATCTCTAATATCAAATCTTTCTAATTGGAGATACGAATTACATTTGGGTCTAATACAGATGGGGTCGCGCCTAAATACGAATACATTTCCTATACCGCATTCTCTGTATTGCTCATTAAGTGTAAGTAATCTTTATGGTCTTTTAGTAAGTGTAGATAAGCCTATTCATTCACTTCGTAGCGCTTGGAACCATTTTCTAATTGGCGCTCCACAATATATTTTATCTTGAATTGCGCGCCTTGGAGAATACCAAATTGCTTTGCTAACTCAACTTGGTTATCGTCAGCTTGTAGTTGACGGTAGTGCGCGAATAGGTCTGATTGGATTTGAAAGTCGCGCTTTGCGTTATTGGGATTGAAGATAATGAAGAGTTGGTCAAGATTGCCGCGAAAACGACCTACTTTCTGCCTAATCTCAACTTCCCCATACCCATCTATAATCATATAGTCAATTTTAGGAAAGGTAAGTGACATTCCTTCCTATAAAGTGTCGGTAACGATAAGGGTGGAGATGTCATTGGGTAAGTGCTCGTTGCGCAGCGCCTCGAATAGACTTTCTTTGCCATCCGCAACACGCTGCTTATCAGCCATATCTTGGAGGTCGGCTAAGGTAAGGCCGCTACGTCCTTCACTTAATTCTAGTAGGGCTGATTGCGCCACCCTAGCCTATGTAGTATCTAGTGAGAGTGCGGTTTGGTTCGCGCGCGAAACCAACATCGCAACACCTTTCTTCTAATCTAATAACTTGAAGTACCAGTCTTTTACCTTACTAGCGCTTTTGAGGAAGATAATACCGCGCTTGCCTTCTTGTTGCGCGAGAAAGTAATCGAGTGTAGCGTTTGTATTCTTGGTCTTTACGAATTGGATTTCCTTTACGTAAGTGTTGCTTACGTACTTGGTAAAGTCGGGGAATAGATATATAAAGGTTGAGTTATCGGAGAAGAACTGTTTGGATAGTTCTTCGAAGTACTCGTCATTAGCGGTTATGAAGATAATGTGGGTATTCTTGCGGCCGCTTCTTATCCATTCTCCAATAATAGTTGTGTCTTCTGCGAATGAAGCTTCGCTGAATATACCGTGGCATTCATCTATCACAACCCAGTCGTAGTCTACTTGGCGCTTCTATATGAGGTGGGCAAAAGCCAAACGTTGGCAAACATCAACTTCGCCGTACTTATGCCGCAGCTGGTCAACGGTTATACTGCGGCTTTCTACCACTAACATAGATTGTAGGCGCCCGAACTTATCCTCTAACTCTCCTAACACTCTCTACATAATAGCTGTGGTTTTACCTACGCCTGTGCCGCCATTTAGCACGAGAAAGGTATCTGGGTCCGAAAGGTCAGTCTTGCGCACTAGTTGTATAATATCCTCTTGCGCAAATTCCTTCACTTGTTCATGTATTCTCATTTTGGTATCGCCTCCAAAAATAAGGTATAATCCTTATACTAAAAATATACCACATTTTTTGGCGAAAGTCAAATAATTTATTATTATAGGCAAATAAAAAATAGCGCCCGGAACGGACGCAAATAGCTTACCATACTTATGTATATGCTTATACGTAGGAGTCGCTACATTCGCTGTCGGCGCTTGGCTGCCGTCGCTTCGCTCCGGCACCCTAATCGCCGCCGCTCATTGCGCTCTTTTTGGGAGGGTTGTCGCTGCGCTCCAACCCTCCCAAGAAAAAAGGGGTATTATCGGAGGGATTTCGCAAATGCCATTGCTTCTTGTAATGTAGCATAGACATTATAGTAGGGCTGCTGCTCCGCGTTTATACGTAAAGGAAGAATGGGCTACCCCCACTACAACTCAACTTCCTTTATGGCGTATTGGATATCGTTTATGAAGAAGGTATGGCGCGTGTGCTACCTATCGAATGAGTCATACTTATTATATGTATCTATTATAAAAGCCATTTGCCCTCCTTCACAATCTCTAATATCAATTCTTTCACGCCCTTCTCCATTATCTTTCTAGTTTCTTCTCTTGGACTAATCACACCATTCAAATACTCACTCAATGTATTATGTGATACTCCTACATAGGGAGCAATTGCGCGAAGTGGCATATGAGGACCATCATCGCTATTCAAATACCTAATAGTTTCTATTACATCCATATCTGACCACCTCGTAAGTAATAGGGATTTTATTGTAAATGATAATCAAAATGATATAAACCTCTTACTATGATAAAAGAGAAGATATAAATGTAAGTATACAGGTAAAAGTTTTGAGCAGGAATGGTATATTGAGTAACGGGAGGGTGCGAGTGGCTACACACACGAAATGAGTGAGAATATAGGTGCGTGCGCGATTTCAGCTCATTTGTCAAATATTTTATAAAAATAAAATAAAACTTTTTATTTGTCAAATTATTTTTTATTTTTATTATTTATCTTTTTTTATATTATAACACACGAAGTGGTACCTTGTCAAATATTTATTTATTATAGTCAAATAATAAATTGTAACCTGTCGTGAAAAAAATCCCCCTTATCGAACGCATTTGATATATATATACTATTTGCGTCTGATAAGGGGGATTTTTCACGCGTCAACGGAAAATCCCTTCTTCCAGCTTCCATGGATAGTTGGAGATATGAAATTGCGTCGACGCTCAAAAAATCCCCCACATCAGACGCATTTGATAATATTATAGTATTTGCGTCTGATAAGGGGTCAACAAAAAATTGGCGACGTGAAATTGAATAGACAGGCCAGCTATTTGCGTTTGATATGGCTATGAAAAAAATTTTTCGCGGCGCGCCAATCCCAGCTTCTCCGAGAAAAAATTGGCTATCGTATATAGTATATTTTTTTAGAAGCGGTACTAGATTTTGTTGCTGATGCCCCGAGAGGCCAGTCCACTTTTTGACCATAGTATATTGACAGCCGCGATAAAGTTGAAATTCAACTTTATCAATTTTCCAGCTTCTTCCAGCTTGTATACTGTATACAATCTTGACAGCTGGCCCAGCTTGTGGTAATATTTATATTTATATTTCCCCTTTTATTATAACAGAAATTTAGCAGCTTGTCAAATATGTATCCAGCTGGCCGGCCCGTAGATATTACCCAGCTTGTCCCAGCTGGCCAGTCACCCAGCTTATCCAGCTCGCAGCTTGTCCAGCTTAGCAGCTGGCCTGTCAAGTATGTATACTGTATACAATTTTGAGTCAAATAATAACTTGACAACAGGGCGCCTTGCGCGCAAAGGCACCCACGTGTTACGTAAGTGTTACGAAAGTGTTACGAAAATTTTATACTTCTGTAATTGACTTGTAATGGGATTTGTGGTATGATAAGGTGGGAGGATAGAAGACTGGCCGGCGGGTATGCCGGCATAAGCCGGCCCGCGTTAGTGTATACTAACTGGCGCAAATAAAAAGAGGGATGGCACAATGCCATCCCATAGGAAGGAAGTGATTTATTCCTGCTCTGCGTCCTCCTTCGCTTTCTCACGCTTCGCCTTGTCTGCTGCTGCCTTCTTCTCACGCTTCAAGCGCTTGATTTCCTTCTCATCCTGCTTCGCCTGATATGCGCTGATTTCAGATTCCATCAGTTCCTGCGCAGTCATATCATCACGGATTTCTGCGACAATGGCACCCACACGCACATAGCGCTGTTCCCCATTGAGATCAATCACGAGGATGCCATACTGACGATCATTGATGCGCTCGAAATTATCAGTCTCACCATTGAGGATCATAGCGAAGATGCGATTACGAAGATCCTTGTCAACCAGAGCCTTGGAAATGTTGTTAGCCATTGTGTACCCCTTTCTGGTTTGTGGTGTGTCCTTCACCTTTCACTATTAGTATATCACGGATTTCTGGATTTGTCAAGAGGAAAATTTTATTTTCTGGGGAAATTTTTTCCCTCCTGACAATTATATTGTATCACATTTTTTGAAATTTGTCAACTATGAATACTGTATACAATTTTGGCTGGCCGGCCCGAATGCGAGAAATGGGCGATTACTCGCCCATTTTCTCCATACACTTCAGGAAGATTTCCTTTTCAATTTCCACATCAGCAAGCCCAGTATGTTCCTCCTCAAATTGTAAATCTTTCGTAATATATTTGTAAAGGATCTCCGCAGTCAAGCGCGGGCGCGGAGTCTGATGCTTCGTCATGTACCCATTTTCCTTACACCATTCAACATATTGCGTTTCTGTTGCGAAAGTGTTACGAGCAAGTTTCATCGTGTCAATAACGCCCATGCCCCAAGGGAGGAACCAACGACAACGACTTTTAGTCTGGTAACGCATCGTGGCGTTCAGAACAGTGATGTCAAATCTGGCATTGTGCGCGACCACATAATCAATGTTGTACTTGTTACACCACTCATGAACGATCCTGTACATTTGCCAAGTATTCACGATCTTGTGCTGACCCTTTCTCATAGCCTCAAGATATTGGGGCATCTTATCCGCGAAGTAAGCGTTACGCATAGATTCAGGCATACGAAAGAATACATCCTCATTCACCATGCTGATCTGGTCATAAACCTTACCAGTTTCGTCCATCACCAGCAGTCCCAGGTCATAAACCTGACCATTTTTTACATCCAACTGACCATCAATTTTCGGGGTTTCCGCAGTCTCACTGTCGAGGAAGAGATACATCATAGGCAAAATCCTTTCTGGTTTATGGTGTTGTTCCTTCACCTGATAGATACAGTATAGCAGAAAAAATTGGAAATGTCAACAGAAAATTGTTACAATTCTGTTAAATTTCGCGGCCGGCGCAATAACCGGCCCGCGCCCTGTATACAGTATACAATAGGGCAAAAAGAAAAGCCCTCCCCAACTGGGGAGGGTACGAAAGGGAGGTGAGAGAATTACACCTTGCTGTAGTGCTTTTTCTTCTTCTCATCCATGGTCATGGTCAGCACACCCTTGTCAACCAGACGCATAGCGCTGGAACCAATCGCCATAACAGTGGTGTTCTCGGGAACCACACCAGTCAGAGCGTTCAGGATGTCAGTCGCAGTACAGTCAGTGAAGGAAGCCAGACCAGTGATGGCAGTATCCAGAGCGTCACGCCTTGCCTGAGCTTCAACGTTTACGCCCTTTTCCTTCACGGGCTTGTTGGCGCGCTCAGCTTCACGCAGAGCCTTTTCAGCTTCCCAAGCCTTGTACTCAGCCACAGCAGCGTCAGCATTGAACGCCTTGTGGTTCTTGGTGTCCATCGCCAGAGCAGTGGTCAGGTTCACCTTGATCACGCCCTCGTCCTCAGTGGGGACGATAACGAAGTTGGTCTTGTTGGCACGAGCCATCTGGGCACCAGTCATAGACAGGATAGTGTTCAGGATTTCGTTCTTAGTCATAGTAAACTCCTTTCAATTCCGTGGGTTGAGAATCGCTGCCCACTCAGCGAAATTTTTATTTCGTTCCCCTTGGAACATCTTCATTATAGCAGAGTTTCTGCTTTTTGTCAAGTGTTTTTTTCATCTTTTTTCAAGATTTTTTTCACTTGACAGAGGATGTTTTCCCCTTGGAACAATAATAATATATCACAAATTTTGAAAAAAGTCAAGTACTTTTTTCAATGTATACTGTATACAATCTAGCGGGCCGGCCCGAGGCGAAAGGAGGGTCAACCCTCCTTCGCTTTATTCTTGCCCTTCTCCGCGTCCTTCATCGCTTTCTTGACAGCGCGCTCCTGCGCTTTGCTCTCAATGTCAGCGACATAGGCGTCATGGGCTGCGTAGCCATCATAGGGGATGTGCCCACCTTCACCATCACGGGTGCCCCGAGGGATAGACACCTTGATCAGGATGAACTTCTCGTTGTTCTCAGCATCGAGCACAGGGATAGCCAACTCGCTTGCGCTCACAGGCATAGCGTCAGTTTCCATCTCATTGTTCACCATCTCGATGATGCGCCCCAACATTTCCTTACGCAGGAGGTTTTCCAACTGAGCCTTACTTGCCATACTTAGCACTTCCTTTCCTTTTTCTGATAAAAGTATATCACAAATTTGAAAAATTGTCAAGCATTTTTTTTTAGGAAATTCTGTATACATTGTTGTACGTACAACTTGGGTGGCCGGCCCGTCCGCGGGGCGTCCCTCCCCTTATGGGGAGGGACTGAGCGCCTTACACCCGCAGGGTATAGGTGTTCGGGGTACCCTCGTGCTTCACCACGTCAGCTTCCCAGTAGTGGGCCAGCGCGTACTGAACCTTCGCCTTGGTGAACCCTTCGGGGAGGTCAGTCTTGACGTAGTCGAAGATTTCCGCGACAGTCACGGGATCCTGCGACAGCGCGCCCAGCACGACATCCTTCGCGGTGTCGTACACCTTGCGGTTGGCGTCAGCCTTCGCGGCACCCTTGTTCAGCTCAGCGTTCAGCTCAGCGCGAACCTGTTCAGCTTCCGCGGTGTCGATGGAGGAGATCAGAGACAGGATGGTGTTCATGGTGGCTTTCTTCATTGTGTTATCCTTTCTGGTTTGGGAGGTGTCCTTCCTCTTTTCATATTTATTCTACCACATTTCGTGGAGAATGTCAAGTGTTTTTTTCCCTTGGGGAGAGGATTTCTTGTTTTCCTCATCCCCTTGGAACATCCTTATTATAGCACAGGATTTGCTGTTTGTCAAGAGGTTCCTGAAAATTTTCTCCCTTTTGTTTTCAGTCAAGAGAATCATCAGGTCTTGCGTTTCCAAGGAGATTTGTTTCCGCTCCTGTTCTCCCTCTCAACATAATTATTATACCATAATTTCATTACAAAAAAATAATAGAAGTATTAAGATTTTGTTAAATCTCGGCGGGCCGGCCCGTTTTGGGATTTGGTGTCAATAGAAAATCCTCCCAGTTTCCTGGGAGGATTCAAAATGAAATTGGGTTACGCACCCTTCACGACTTCCACGCCCTCGATGCCGCGATCATCGCAGAAGCGTACGAAGTCTTTGCGCGCCTGTTCCACGATGTAAGGCGTACACACCTTTTCATCGAGATTATCCATCAGTTCCCACGCAAGCGCATCCAGAATAAGCTGAGCAGTTTGATCAGTAATGTACATAGGTAAATCCCCTTTCTGGTTTAGTGTTTTCCTTCACTTGATGGATTTAGTATAACACAGTTTTCCCAGTTTGTCAAGCCCTAATCGCCCAACATATCGTACCTTTCCAAAATTTTTTCAATCTTGGGAAAGTCGTTCATCTCACAAGTGACAGTGAACTTGATCGTGTTGGTTTCGCGGTTGAACTTGAAATCACCAATAGAACAACCAACCTTGTCCACAATGGTATTCATCACCTGACGCCCAATCAGATTCCGCGGGATAAAATAGTTCCGAGTACCTACCATCTCAATCACTCCTCTCTGTCCCTTGGGACATTCTTATTATAGCAGATAAGGTGTTAAAAGTCAACTACAAAATTGTTACAATTCTGTTAAATCTGGCCGGCCAGTCCGAGGGTCAACCCTCGGAACTAATGACCTCACGCCAATAATACTCCCAACCTTCGTGGTATGTATCACTGCGTTCTTCATGCAAAATACAATCTTCTTCTGCTTGTGTCATGCTGGATACTACGTCATAGGGTTCAATAATAGGTTCATCATATCCTTCTTCAAACTTCTGACGCATAATTACATATACACGCTTCATTTAACTCACTCTCCTTTTCGAGTACATAGATTACTTCGCGTTCAAACTTACCATCGCACTGTGTGCAGTGATACTTTTCAACACCAGACAGAAGTTCACCATCGTCATAGTCCCACGCTCTGTCAATGAGTTCAAGGTGGGAAGCTTCACATTTCGGACACCACATTAGTCCCACTCCTTTCCCTTATACTTTGGTTTCTTGAAACGCTTGTCAGGAATAACCTTGGTCACGGGGTTTACGTTGCCCCAAGTCTTACGCTCGCCCTTGAAGATTTCCACGTAAGTCTTTACTTTCTTCTGCTTCGCCATTTTCGTGTACCTCCCTTTCACATTCTTACTATATCACAATTTTAGAAAATTGTCAAGCATAAAATTATTACAATTTTGTTACGCCGCCGGCCCGCCCACGGGTTGCCCCGTGGGTGGTCGAGGAAAGGGGGAAAGGAGGTGGAAGAATGGAGCGGGTGATGGGAATCGAACCCACGTGACCAGCTTGGGAAGCTGGAGCTCTGCCATTGAGCTACACCCGCAAAAGGAGGGCTTATGTTGTTTTACCACACTGAAAGACCCTCGGAAATCCTCGTGGCTACAAAAGGGCTTACGCCCTCTTGTAGGTGTTGGGGGTGCCTTCGATCTTCACGATCTCGTCCTCCCACAGGTGGGTCAGGGCGTACTGTACCTTGCCCTTGGTCGCGCCCAGAGCAGTGGCTTCGTCCTTGATGGCATCCCACAGTTCAGCGCAGGTACACGGGGAGTCACCCAGGTTACCCACGATCACATCGTGGAGAGCGTCATACGCCTTGGTGTTGGCGTCCTTCCGAGCCTTGCCCTTGTTCAGCTCGTTCTGGATCTCCATCAGTACAGCTTCGTCAGCAAAGCCATAGTCAGTCAGAGCAGAGTAGATGGTTTCGAGAGTGATCTTCTTCATGGTAAATCCCTTTCTGGTTTGTGAGGTTTTCCTTCCTCTTTACGTATTTATTATATCAGAAGTTTGGGAGATTGTCAAGGGTTTTTTCAAACTTTTTTCAAAGTTTTTTTCGCCCTCGGGGTTTCTCTTTCCCCTCCTGACAAGAATAATTATACCATAAATTCATTACAAAAAAATAAAGAAAGTGTTACATTTCTGTTAAATCTGCGCGGGCCGGCCCGCTGATAGGGCGCCCATCAATCGTGGGCGCCATAGTCAATCAGGCACACGTGACCATCACGCCACCCATAGTTCTTTTCGTGGAGGTCAAACAAACCATGATCATAACACCAGTCAGTTTCTGCGCCAGACATGAACTCCCAAGCGTCGCTGTACTCATACTTGCCAATGCCCTTGATGCGGGGCATGATGTAAAAGCAACGCCCCATGTATTCGTAACGAGTGATCTCAGCGAAGAGGTAGCCAAAGCCATCAGCTTTCGCCTGCTCGTACAGCTCGACCTCAGCTTCCCCACCACCAAAGCAGGAAACCTTGTCCTCGTCATAGTCAAACTTGACCACGTAGTCAGAGGTCATCAGCGCAATGCGAGTCAGCCCATGAGCCAGCTTCACGTGCCTGTGGTTCTGCTGATTGAACAGCGCAACAGACAGACGAGTCTTGGCAATGCTTTCAAACTCACCAGAGATAAAGGGGAAAATATCCTGTACGAACTTCTGCGCCCTCACAATGTAGTTAGCCATTCTTGTCTACCTCCCTTCGACACTATTAGTATAGCACAAAATTTGTGACAAGTCAACTACAAAATTGTTACAATTCTATTACATTTGCGGCCGGCCCGAATAAGGCTCACGCCTTATTCTACCCACGGGTTGTGGTCGAGCAGGAAGCGTTCAATTTTACGCGTATAGCTCACGCCTGCATCATCCTGGTACCAGTCGAAATTGATGCCATCACAATCGTCCCAATCCAACAGCTTGACATCCCCGCCAACCTGAATGACGTACTCGGAGCCAGCTTCCCGTGCCTTGGAGCGGGTGGAATAGATGCCGCAGCTCACCCATTCCTGCTTATTTCCATCCCATACGGTACACAGAAACAGTTCTCTCATACTCAAACCTCCTTCGCATAGAAAGCCAGCTTCATTCCAGTTTCGGGAGAGCAGTTATAATAGAAGATAGCGTTACACAGCTTGTCGAAGTCAGCATCGGGATCGTCAGCGGGCTTAGAAGTCCAGCTCGCAAGAATGCCCGTGGGGCGTACGCGATCAGGGATCACCATGATTTCCGCGCCCTCGTTATACAGTTTCCGTGCCATGCCCTTCGTGATCTTCACCATCGTTCATCCCTCACTTTCTGTAATTAGTATATCACATATTTTGTTACAAGTCAAGCACAATTTTATTACAATTCTGTTACAATTTGGCGGGCCGGCCCGAAGTTGGCTCATGCCAACCTCGCCTCTAATTCTATCCAACGTAGATTATCGTGTTGTTCAATATGCCAATCAAAATCAGTACATAAACCCTGTTCTATATCAACAACTCCAATTTCTAAACCTTGTAACTCTTCGGGAATAGATGCTAACAGTGCCTGTAATTCTTTTACTGTCATGTTCTAACCTCCTTACGCAAGAAATCCATCGAGAATGTCGAAGATACAGTCAGGGGAGAAAGCACTATCAAGTCCCCACTCCATCCTGTTAGGCTCTTCATCATCGAACAGGATGCCATCACCACAGACGTTGATCTTACTGGTGCCATAGGGAATGATCTTGATGTAGTCCCAGGTCACACTCTTCAGGTGCTTGTGGAGCCAGCACAGCTTGGACAGCGCAATCTGCCCATGATACAGCTCGCTCCCACCACGAGAGGTCCAGCTGACAATCCCCACCTCATGTCCCAGCTGCCGCAGCTGATTCAGCTTGCGTGCCAGCTTGCTCATGTTGAGCATAACAGCAGCTTCATCATAGGGCGTGGTATCTTCTGCCATCAGGTAGTCCATCCAATTGTCAACACCATACAGATCCGCAATCGTGCCATCCATATCAAACCAGAACTTCATTTAGGGTGACCTCCTTCCTTCTTACATATACAGTATATCATGGATTTTGTTACAAGTCAACATATTCTTTTTGAACTTTTCGTAACAATTCCGGGCCGGCCCGTGGGGTTTCGGGATTACTCTGACGATTAGCAATCATCAGAGTAGCAGCCCATGTAGGGGTCAAATCCTACCTCGATATCCCAGCTGGGCTCGTAGACATAGTCATCCTCGTCCTCAAAGGAGCGATCTACCAGCTCACTCAGCTCGTCCTCGCTCAGGGAATCGGGATCAGCGTCATAGCGTTCGATCAGGTCACGGGTGCGCGGGTCAGACTCGACCTTGTCAGCGAAGTTGGCGAAAGCAGTGAAGTCATACAGCATTTGGGGTTACCTCCTTCCTTCTTACACACTAATAGTAACACGGATTTTGTTACATGTCAACAGAAACTTTATGAACTTTTTGTAACAATTGGCGGGCCGGCGGGTTTCGGGAAGGGCTTACGCCCAGTCCCGTACCTCACCCGTATGGATATTCATATCCATATTATCCTTGAGCAGCTGCTTCAGCGTCTGGTAGCTCGTCCCCAGCAGCTTGGCGAACCAGCCCAGATGCTTGATAGTGGTCATGGAGTACAGCCCGTTGACGTGGAGCCAGCCATCAGCATCCACAGCTGCTACGATGGTGTCATAGCTCTTGAGCGCAAAGGAGCCATCCGCGAAATACAGAACCTTCGCCTGTGCCTTCTCATGACCATTGAACTTCATTTCCTTCATTGTGTTTCCCTCTCTTTCTGTCCCCTTCGGACAAGTATATAGTATCACAGATTTTCAAATCTGTCAATGACTTTTTTCTAAACTAATTGTCATAATTCTGTAACAAAGTCGGGCCGGCGGACAAGTCGGCGGGTGGCATTACGCCACCATCGCCTTGATGCGGTTGATCGCCTTTTCAGTGACCATTTCGGCGCCATTCAGTTTCACCTGAATCTGTTTCCCGTTGATCACCACGTCACCCTGTACCCAGAACGGAACCGAATCCTTCACCCAAGTTTCAGTGGTCATGGTTTCGGTAATGATGCGCTCGAACACTTCACCCTTGTTGTACTTGCTGTCAATCAGGATGGATTCGTGTCCGATGTGCCACGCCTTGCCACTGGCAACCAGTTCCTTACAAGTCGGGGCATCAAAGTAAATCTTGATCTTCGGGACGCCGCCACGCTTGGAAGAGGTTTTGGTCATGCGCGTCATTGCGAAGGGAATGTGATCCATCGCAACGGCATACAGTTCATGGTTGACCTTGATGCCCACAATGTAACCTTCGGCGGCAGTGTGGCAGTTGTAGAAGCGATACATTCCCAGATGCGTCATAGTGGTGATCCTCCTTCTCTGTTCCCTTTCCTTTGGGACATATATAGTATATCACAGTCGGACAGAATCTGTCAATACCTTTTTGAAAAATTTTTGAGAAAATTTTTCGGGCGGCCGGCCCGTCTCACAGACCGTGAGACCAGAGCCAAGCCACGAACACGCCAGCGAACCCAGTCCATACAGCGTTCAGCTCACCGAAGAACATCAGCCCCATGCTAGCAGCTGCCATGAGGCAGCCACCAGCTGACACGATCAGACACAGCTTGCTCATGCTTACACCTCCATCCACGCGGTGTTCTCCACCACGAAGCCCTCGACCTCCTGCGCCTGCGCGAACGCCTTGTCTTTCTTGGCATCCGCCCAAGCATCGTAGAACCACACCGCGCCATCCACCGCACGGCACACGATCCAACGGCAACGGGAAGCGAACTCGGCGATATTGTTGATCTGAACAGTCATCATCTTGATTTCCTCCTTTTCTTTGGTGTCTTTCGACACTCATATAGTAGCATATATTTCGGTTGGTGTCAACACTTTTTCAAAAACTTTTTGAAAAAATTTTCAGTCATGAGGGCGGGCCGGCCCGGATATACCCGGATCAAATGATCCGGGATTTATGTGGGGATTTGCTGGCTTGTCAGCGGGATCCTCCCCTGTACCGATTGCATCCTCGGTACCACAGACTCTTGGGATCACCTCACGAGGGTCTCGGTGGTCGCGCCGTAGATCCAGCGCGCTTTCCGAGCCATATCGCGCCTCTCCGTCCGTCTCTGGACTTCCACCAGAGAAACGGTGAGGGATTCGTTCGTGGCTTTATAACCCCGAGCGTTCCCATCCCAGAAGAAGAGCGTCTGGTCGATACCCTGCGGGAAGGTGATCCTCAACACCTTCCGGGACTTCGTAGTTACCAACCTCCTTCCTGTGACTATATACTACCATATACCGGATCGAAAGTCAACCCTTTTTTGAAAAAATCTGAAAAAAATTTTTCCGGGCCGGCCCGCGAACGGGTGAGTAGCTCCAACGGGATTCGAACCCGTGTCCCCGCTTTGAGAGAGCGGGATCCTACCGCTAGACGATGGAGCCATACTCCCTCTTGAGGGCGCTTTCTGCTGAGTGCGTCACGGAAGAGGGTGGGAGATTGTCCACGAGATGAGTCCCTGCCTTTCTCAGTCTCCCGCAGGTGCTGCCGAGACATTTGAGTCAGATCCCTGACCCCAGCGCTTGACGCTGTATTCCGCACCATCTCGAGCTTTCGGCGTGCGGTGGGTTCATCGGCTTGGTCTTACAGACTCTCATGGGTCCCACCGCCTCGGGACTATCCCGAACTTCGAGCGGCTCTGCCTCGCCTCACCCTGTACCTGTAGTATATCACAGGTGGGATCCTTTGTCAAGGGGTTTCCGAAACTTTTTTCGGATCCCCTTGACCCCGACTGAATACGGGCGTGATGCCTTGGTCACGGTGCCCAGTCCCTTGCGTTGCGCTTTACCGCCCTCTTGAGCCATCGGACCTGCTCAAGTTGGGCCCCGCGTTCCCTTTGGGAATCACCCCCTTCGATGGTCTTAGTATATCACAGTTCAGCTCGTTTGTCAAGGGTTTTTTGAGGATTTTTTTCGAGATCCTCAACTCGTTACTCGGGAGTAGCTCCCGCGGGAAGGTGTGCCCACCACTTTGGCGTCCCCTTGCTCGGCTCCCGCGGGCGTCCCTCGGAGGGGCTGGGGTTCGCATCCCCTCCTGACATGATCATATTAGCACAGGGCGGTCTGAATGTCAACAGGTTTTTCAAAAATTTTTTGAAAAATTTTTGCTCTGCCGCTTTAGCGTGCTAAAACGGCGGGCCGGCTGATCTAGTCGGCAGACCATGGGCCGGCAGGTGGCCGGCGTGTAGTGACGACCGGCCCGCTCGCGGTTACCAGATGGTAACCGTGAGGGCAGCCATGTCGATCACGAGTTTCCCGACGCCATCGGACAAGGTCAGCAGGTCGTCGAGGGTGTCGATGTCGAGCAGGAACCGCGCGCCAGTGCGGGCATTGATAACGGTGAAGGTCATAGTTCATAGCTCCTTTCTTGTTCTGGCTCATTATACCACAGGGGACCGGGGCTTGTCAAGCCCCGATCTTGGTCAGGATCCGCTCGTTGGTCAGCTCCGCGCCATCGAGCTTCACCTGAACCTCAACCCCGTTCACGGTGATGTCGCCCTTGACCCAGAAGGGGATGGAGTCCTTCACCCAGGTCTCAGCGGTCCACCGCTCGGTCAGCTCCCGCTCGAAGTTCTCGCCCTTGTTGTGGGCGGTGTCCTTCAGCAGCAGGTCCGCGCTCCCGATCAGCTCCGCTACCGCGCTCAGCTCCGCACGGTCGGCAGCGGTCAGCTTGATCCGGATCTTGGCGAATCCGCCCCGCTTGGAGCTTGCCCGATCGAGCTTGAAATAACGGCTCAGCTCATCGAAGCTCAGCTTCACGGCGTACAGAGCGCCATCCTTCACGAACCCGAGGGCGTACAGGTGGGCCGCGCTCCGCGCGTTGTACTTGGTAACCATTTCCATCATCGTCATTCTTCATGACCCCCTTTCGATGGTACAAGTATACCATATATCGCACCGGAACACAAGCCCTTTTGTTACAGAAGTGTTAAGATTTCATTACAATTTCATTACAAATGTCTAAACTAATTATGAAGTTTTTGTGACATTTCTGTACGATTCTGTAACAGAATCGTAACATTTCCGGGCCGACGCCATTACTTCATCAGCCGAAGTATATCGGGATCCGATATACCTCAGCAGGCGAAGTAACCTATTCACCTACTGGTTTAGTAGGTTTATTGCTTTAGCGTGCTAAAGTCCTATTACCTACTAGGTAGGTAGACTTTTATACTTTAGCGTGCTAAAGTGACCCGCCTACCTATTAGGTAGGTGGGTAAATGGGCCTGACCCATTTTTGACTTTGACTGACTTTGACCTTCACGCCGGCCCATGGATTTGACTATCTTTGACTTTCAGGCGCGAAAATTCGCCCTCAGACTGTCCGACCCGGTTAGCATCGTACGGCCGGCCAGTAGTGAACGCTTCAGACGGTTTGAGCGAGGATTTTTGACTTTGAAAGTCAAAGAAAGTCAAATGCGCCGGCCCGCTGACATAAAGATAGGCAGGGGTGCCGTGGGTCCGAGTGTTCTTCTCCTCATCTGAGTACATTATAGCAGACGGGCGTGGGATTGTCAACCCCTTTTCTGAAAAAAGTTGAAAAAACTTTTTTCAAATTTTTTTTCAAAAAGTACTTGACGGATCCGCCGGAATCTGCTATACTGATTATGTTGAAAGGAGGTGACGCCACCTTGAGGGACTAGGAAGCCCTCCATCTGCGGAAGCTGCTAAAGCGGAAGGGCGGGATGCCACAGCAGACAGCGCCACATAGGGTGAGGCCCCCGAGGGTGGCAATCCCGGGAGGGATTTATCCCTCCCGAGTATCAAAGGAAGGAAGGGATCAGGATGGCACGGGTTGAGTTTGGTAAAGTCTGGAAGGTGACCACACTGGCGGATCTGGTGACCGCGTGGGATGCCTTGGACGAGAACGAGTTTAGCGCGAAAATGTCCGATGATTCGGCGCGGGAAGCGCGGGAACTGGATGAGGTGGCGCGTCAGAGGAAACAGGCGGCGCGCGCGGCGCGGGACTCGGGAATCATTTGATTTCCCGCGTCAAAATTTCGCCCTGAGACGGTCCCGGAGCCCTTAGTATCGACTGGACGGTCGGGGTACAAAACGAATCGGGGCCTGTGG
>Ga0265301_10001357_pt1 | contig 32413 bp, 28 predicted proteins | sample AusTroGonzalo_MG_2_FD_193488 | JGI IMG/M metagenome (GOLD analysis project Ga0265301, IMG submission 193488) | Bovine rumen microbial communities from tropical cattle in Woodstock, Queensland, Australia - Gonzalo_04 | ecosystem: Host-associated > Mammals > Digestive system > Stomach > Rumen ... | reverse complement strand
GCCAGCATCAGCCGGTTCATGGCCTTGTTTTTCAATTGCCGGTAGATGTTCATCTCCGTTACACCCGGACTAATCCACTGCTGAATAGACGCCATCCATTCCCAGTTGCCGAAATGCGCCAGCATGAATATTCCCCCTCCAGCGGCATCCACCAACCGGTTCACCTCGTCCATGTTCTTAAAGATCACCCGTTGACGCATCTCCTCATCGGATATCCGATAGCCGTAGATGCTCTCCACTATCGTGTAGCAAAACTGACGGTAGAAATCACGCGCTATCTGTCTGCGCTCCGTTTCCGTCTTGTCCGGGAATGACAATCGCAGGTTCTTGGTCACCAGTTTTCTCCGGTAACGCACAATATGGTACATCATCGGATAAAGGAACCAATCGGCGAACGCGTAATGCACGCCGAGCGGCAATCTGCTTAGAGCACGGGCGCAATGTATGAGCATAACCAGCAATAAAGGGTCAGTATAGGAGCAGCCAGCAGCACACTGTCAAAACGATCCAAGATGCCGCCATGGCCTGGTAAAAACTTACCGGAGTCCTTCACGCCTATGGAACGCTTCATCAGACTCTCCATCAAATCGCCCATGGTACCAAAGGCGCTCACCAGGAAGCCGAAGAGCAAAGCGCCGAATACGCCTACGTGCTTAAGCATGATAGCATCAAACCAACCGGCCTTGTACAGCAGGAACGAAGCGCCCAGGGTGAATGCGAAGCCTCCGACAAGTCCTTCCCAGCTCTTCTTCGGACTGATATGGGGAGTCATTTTATGATTGCCGCCTTTTCGCTTGGCCGTTAAGGACCCCACACAATAGGCGCCCGTATCGTTTACCCAAATCAGGACAAACAAGGCCAACAGCAACCATTTGTTCAGAAAATACAAGAACATCAGCGTGGCTAAAGGTAACGCAATCATGAACTGTGAGACAAAGAAATTCCCCCAGTTCTGAAGCGGGCGGTCCGAATGATTCCATATCTCATCCAGCAGCGTGATAATCATAATCGGGAAATAGGCGGCAGCCATGATAAGACCGGTAACCGTACGGTCAACTCCGCCGCGGGTACTGGACGCAAAACATAAAATCATCGCCCATAAGGCGACCGTCGCGATAAACGAATAGATGCGTAAGGATAGGGGGGATTTTACCAAACGGTGAAACTCATCTACCGATAATATACCGAAAAGGAAAAACAGCGCACTGAAGGCGTACAGATTCCATACAATGGCTCCCACAACGCAGCCTACAAATACAATGCCGCTAATGGTGCGTTTGACTAATTCTGACATGATTTATACAATTTTGCGACTGCAAAATTACTATATTTTTTTGACATATGCAAGTTTTTGACCGATTTTTTTGCATTTTCGTTTTTTGTCTTGCATATGTGAGATTTTTTTAGTACCTTTGCGGCAAAATTCTGTACAACTATGGCAAATGATTCAATTGAACTGAGTTTAATGGACGCCGAAGAGCGTGAGTTAGTGGAGTTTATCTTCCAAGCTATTCCCGCAGCGGATCGTGAGGGTCTCACGCCGGATGACATTCTGTTGGTGCTTGACCTGATGGATGATTATCTGGAGGAGCAGGGACTGTTACGCGAAGATCCGGAAACAGGAGAAATGGAGTACCTGGAGGGCGATGTGGATGAGACGGAGCAGTTGAATTATGTGCTTGACGGATTGCGTGAAGAAGGACGTGCGCTGAGTTCCGTACAGATTCAGTTGATTCAGGATGCGGAACTCCAATTCGGCATCCGGAAAGGGTATTACAGTGAAGACTGACAATCGGTGATTATTCTTTGAAACGGATAGCTACTATAGGATTTTTTGACGGGGTTCATGCCGGTCACCGGCATCTGTTCGAGCATATGCGAAAGGAGGCTGATATACGTGGTCTGCAGCCGCTTGTCATCACGTTTGACGCGCATCCGCGCACCGTCTTGCAGGCAGACTATATGCCCCGACTGCTTACCACACTGGACGAGCGCAGAGCGCTGCTCTCTCAGTTCGGCGAGGTGTTGGTACTTCCGTTTAAGCAGGTACAGCCCTTGACAGCGGCGGATTTCATGCAGCGGCTGTCCGAAGAATATCAGGTCACGGTATTGCTGATGGGATATGATCATCAGTTCGGGTCAGATCGTCCGCGCCGCCCTCAGGAGTATCGTGCTATAGGCGCACAATATGGCATAGAAGTAGTGCAAAGTACCGAGTTTACCGAAGGAGAATGGCATGTGTCGTCCACTGAGATCAGGTCTGCATTGTCAACCGGAAATATCGCAGTGGCCAATGAGTTGCTGGGACGTCCGTATTCTGTCACGGGCATGGTGGTGCACGGCAAGGCCATCGGACGAACAATCGGTTTTCCTACCGCGAACGTGCGGCCCGATGATCCACATAAGATCATTCCGAAACCAGGTGTCTATATGGCGCAAGTGGATACACCGACCATGGATGCTGCACCGGCATTTGTCAATATTGATGTGCATGGCGAAATAGAAGTGCACATACCTTCGTTCAAAGGGGATTTGTATGACCGTCAGTTAGAAATACAATTCCTGCGTTTCTTGCGCGAAGAGAAAACTTTTGAGGATTTGGACGCTCTGCGCGAGCAGATCAAGGCTGATATTGATAGCATCCTGCGTCGGGCTTGAGTCCGGCACGCGAGTTGCCGTTTTTATCCGTAGGATACGAGAGCGAGGCTATACTGTCACCGATGCCGATAGCCGGGCTAAGACTGTCCAGACGGAAATCATAATAGTTATATTCCTTGTATTTGTAATAATCATTGACGAACACGTCTGCCGTGTCGGTTTTCTGCCAATAGATATTATCGGACGCATAGCGAAGGCCTATCGTGTCCGTCTTGAGGTAATTGCCTTTGAATGCACCTTTGTACAGTTGATCCGTCGGAAAAGCAAGCTCCAGCTGGTTCTCCAGATATCCGGTGATGATACTATTGATGAAAGAAGTGCGTGTTTGCGGATTTTTAGGACTATTGTTTATATACACTGCCGCCTTTTCTTCCTTGCTCACGGATTGCACACGGATATTCGTATAACCGAAATAGGAAGCGACAGTCGAATGGATAAAATCATGCTTCCCCCCTTCACAATACACACAATATGAGGCACAGTTGCTGATCTCCGTATTGGTGACGAGCGCATTCACGTGTTGAAGTACTAATCCGTATTTATTATGGTTGTGTATACGGCATCCGTCCATCGTCAGGTAGGGCAGCGCGGTAGTGCATGAACTGGAGCAGGACAAGCCCACATTGCCGGACAGGATATCCACATGTTGAAAAGAATATGTCTTCGGCTGGCCTGTTCTGATATATATGCCGTCCCATCCGCCACCTGCGTAGCGATAGGGAACAGAGTCGAAGAGCCGTTCAAGCCGGTCACCGCAGATAAGGATGGGTTGCGTGAGGCTGCCGTTGGCGGAGATATCTCCCTGCGCTATGATACATGCATTCCGGTGCATGTAGAGTCGTGCGCCGGGTTTTATCGTCATCGGACCGCCGACTATCAAGGTATCGGAGATGAGATAGGGTACCGTATCGGAAAAGACGATATCATCCACAACGGTTTTTCCTTTGTTGCCTATCCGTATCACGTTCTGGCCGAACGCCTCCAGTTCCACTTGCTGCGTTTTGCCGGTTGTCAGATGAAAATGCAACTGATCCGTCACCAATACCGGGCTGTTGCTGTTGAGCGGATTGATGTCCACGCGCACAAAGACAAACAGACTGTCGCCGCCATTGATCTGCAGGCTCGTCAGTCTGCTCAGATCGGCTTCGCCGTCCACGTTTACCTGAAAGGCCGTATGGTCGGTTAGCCATACACGGTCAATCTCCAAGGCATGGGAATTAGGATTATAGAGTTTCAATTGCGCGGTAGCACTGCCTTGCGCCGTAAAGACCGTGTCAAAGGACAAGGTATCGCACGAGAAAACCAGCTGGAGTGCCGGATCATCGCTGACGCGGTACTCGCTGCAACCGATCAGCGTGCATGCGCAAAGGAATATAATGAGCAGTTTACGCATTATTCGAAGTTGAAAGTGAGGCAGACGCAGTGATTGGTCAGACGGGAGATGGATGTGGTGTAAAATGCGTCTTGCGGCGCTAATTCCATACGGCCTTCAGCCGGTGAGAGCTGATTGGCAAAGCCGACACGATACGTGATTTCCGGACACAGTTTGAACCAACGGAAATAGAGGTCCACACCAAAACCCACTTCACAGAAATAATCGGTCAGGTTAAGCAAGACCGGCTTCTCCCTGTCGCGACTCACATTGAAACTGGCACCACCTCCGGCAATCACATAGGGCCGGTAGTTGCCTTCACGTGCCGCGCTCCATTTGAGGTACAAAGGAAGGTACAGCGGAATGGCCAGCACATCTATATTATCGCTATAGAGCCCCGGTGTGCCTTGTACGGGATTGCCGCTCTCTGTCTTGTAATGAATGGTTCGGCTGGCAAATTGCAATCCCGGACAGAACCTCAGATTCAGATAGTTGCACAAGCGCAGGTCGGATACGAATCCCACGTGAAAACCCGGCAAGAGACTGCCGACACGCGCATGGTAGATCTCCGTCTGGCCGGTCAACGGATTCACAAAAGGTTCTTCGCTATCCGTGACAAAGAAACTGGAGAAGTTCACACCCAACTGAAAGCCGAAATGGAAGAGTTTGTCATCCACATACGGCCTGTTCTGGGCTATCTGTGCCTGCATGGAGCCAATAACACAGAATACGGAACAAAGACATACTATAAATCTTTTACCTGTCACCAATTACCAATGATTATTAATAATCCGTTGTGCTGTTTCCGCTATCGTCGAAGTCATCGTTACCTCCGCCCATATCCCCATCGGGACGGCCCGGACGACGGCGTTGCTGGTTACCGAAGTTATAGGTCAGCGTCAGACTGACCGAACGGCTGTGCCATCTGTTCTCGCTGAACTGCCAGAATCCGTCACCCCATGTGATGTTACGGCGTGCGCGGCTGTCGAGCAGGTCACGTACATTGAGCGCGAGTGCCAATTGCTTGTTGAGGAAGGTATGACGCAGACCCAGATCAATCGAGTAACTGTGACTCGTCGTACCTTGAGCTACGACACGCGGCGAACGATAGTTTGCACTGATCTGACCGCTGAAATTCTTCGTGAACATAAACTGCGCGTTGATGCGTACCGAACCTGCGAAGATGTTCTGTTTGTCCAGATTGATGGGAATCGAAACGCCCTGATGCATGATGGTGTCGTGTACGGCAGCAATGTTGTTCCAATAGAAATTGGCACTTGTGGTCAACTGCAGCAATTCTCCGAAAAGACGGTTCTTAGCCACTACCTCGACACCCAGCTCCTGACGAGTGGAGATGTTGAAGTAGGTGTTCTTCATCGTCTTTCCGTCCACATCCATGTATTTGATGTTCTGCACCGCACCTTCATTGTATTTCCAGAACACACCGGCAGAAAGGGTATGACGCTCCCATGTCTTGAGGTAATTCAACTCCAGGTTGTTCGAGTATGCCGGAAGAAGGTCCACGTTACCGTAACTGATGTTCGTGGAGTCGCTGAAATCCATACGGGGGTTCAACTGGTGTCCCCACGGACGACGAACACGACGGGTATAGTTCAACTGCAACTCATGTCCGTTACCGAAATCATAACTGATATAGGCACTCGGGTAGAGTTGGAAATATGCCGTGTCTTTTTTATTCGGATAGGCCGCGTAGGCGTCTTGCTCGGTGCCTGTTCCGTCTTTGTAAGTGGACTCCAGATGACGCATGTAGTATTCACCGCGAAGACCGACCTGGATGGACAGCTTGTCAAAGAACCGGTTGCCGTAAGTGATATATAGCGCATGGTTCTGCGTCAATCCGTTGAAATCCGCATAGTACGGGAAGAGCTCATTGATGATCGAACCGTCTGCATTCAGGTTATGGGCATTGGAGTTGCTGTTACTCCAGTTGCGTGTATAATCGTAACCGGCTTCCAAACGACTCTGCGGCGTCGGTTTCCATTCATAATCGGCTTTGACCTCAATACCTTGCTCCTTGCTCCAACTGTTCTGATCCTGATAGGTGGTGTCCGTACCCTCTATCTGGGTGTAGTCGGTGAGCATATTGAAACCGAAATTGTTATACGTACCGCTGATCATCAACTCGTGGTCATCCAACTTAAACGTATAATCGAGTGTGGCGTTTCCACCGGGGTGGGAACCGGTACCGGACTGGTCACGCGTGTAGTAGCGATTATTGGCGCTATTGAGATAGTCGATGAAGTTATAGGTACGGTGATTGGAGTTGGTCATGTTGAATACCTTAGGCTCGCTAATCATGCCGAATCCGGAGACGCCTAAAGTGTGACCTTCTGCCAAACGGAAATTCAGACCGGCACGTGCAAACATACCACCGCCTCGGTGAGTCTGCAGACCTTCTTGCGTCAAATGGCTATTAATCAGCGTGCTGTCCAATTCTTGCGAACCGGTACCACTCAGATTATAACGATCTGTCTGGCTGCCGCCGTTGCTGGTATGATATCGATAACCGACATTGAAATATCCGTCCACCGGTCCGGCGTTAAAGTTGATGTTAAAGCCGGCATTCACTCCCGGAGGGGTAGTCCAGGGAGCAGCCAAGGCATAGTCCAGACCCGCTTGAACAGAACCGTAATAACCGGCCTGACGGTCCTTTTTCATCACCAGGTTGATGATACCAGATGTGCCTTCCGGAGAGAATTTGGCGGAAGGGTTGGTGATCAGTTCTATCTTCTCAATCGTACCGGCAGGCATCTGCTGAAGCACCTGTGCACGGTTCTCCGAATTGAGTCCGGCCGGCTTGCCGTTAATCCATATCTCCACATCTTCGCTGTTACGGAGCGAGATGTTACCTTCCTGATCCACATCCACGGAAGGAATGTTCTCCAGGATATCGGTCACACTGGCTCCTGCGGATGCGATATTCTGATCCACGGTGAACACTTTCTTATCCAACTCAAAGCGCATGGAAGAGCCTTGTCCTACCACTTCCACTTCACTCAATGTCTGCGTGTCCTCTTTGAGTGCGATACGACCGAGGTTGATGGATTTTCCGGCTACGGTGATGTCGCGTTTCTGCTCGCTGTATCCCATGAACGATACGATGACAGTATAGGAGCCGTCTTTCAACTCGAAGGAGAAAGAGCCTGTGGCATCCGTAATAGTACCTGTAACTAATTCGGATGGCTGGCTGTTGAGGTCTGACGGCTTCATCACACTGACGTTCGCAAAGTCAATGGCTTGCTTTGTACCGAAGTCAATCACTTTACCGGTTACCTGTGCTGCAAACGTACTTACCGTAAACGCTAACAGCGTCATTATGTAAATAATCTTTTTCATTTTTTATTGTATTGGAGTAAGTAGCCATTTTACGGCTTGGCTGTAGCCGTCTGTTCCTTTTCCTATTATACTATGCGCGCACACGTCAGTAAGAAGACTTACCCGCCGGAAGGGCTCACGTTGGGTGATGTCGCTGATATGCACTTCCACAACGGGGACGTCACATTCCTCGACGGCATCACGCAGTGCCACACTGGTGTGACTGTATCCGCCGGCGTTCAGCACGATGCCTGTCACCGCCTGGTCCTGTGTACATTGTCCATTGTACATGGAACCTTGATTGGCTTCCTGAATCCAGTCAATAAGGTCACCTTCGTGGTTGGATTGCTTATACACGAAATGCACATCCGGCCATTGTCGCTGGATATCTAACAAAATCTGTGCCATCGTACGTGTGCCGTATATCTCCGGCTTGCGTAATCCTAAGCGGTTCAGATTCGGCCCGTTGAGAATTAAAATTTTCATTTATTATCTCGCTCCGTTGACTGCTAACAGGAACTCGTCATTATCTTCTGTACGCTCCATGTAGGTCTTGAGCTTCTCCATGGCCTCCTGACCGTTCATGTCGCTGAGCATCTTACGAATCTGCCACATGCGGCTGAGTACATCAGCCGGCAGTAAGAGATCGTCGCGACGCGTACTGGATGCAGGAATATCCACAGCCGGGAAGATACGTTTGTTAGCGAGTTTGCGATCCAACTGCAGCTCCATGTTGCCTGTTCCTTTGAACTCCTCGAAAATGAGATCATCCATCTTGGAACCCGTTTCGGTAAGAGCGGTGGCGATGATGGTTAATGAACCGCCGTTTTCGATGTTACGAGCCGCACCGAAGAAACGTTTGGGTTTGTGCAATGCCTGAGCCTCCACACCGCCGGAGAGCACCTTGCCGCTACTCGGAGCAACGGTGTTGTATGCGCGTGCCAGACGGGTGATGGAGTCAAGCAGAATGACTACGTCATGTCCGCTTTCAACCAGTCGTTTCGCTTTCTCATGCACGATATTGGCTACCTTTACATGGTTCTCAGCCGGCTCGTCGAATGTAGAAGCAATCACTTCGGCATCCACGCTGCGTTGCATGTCTGTTACCTCCTCGGGACGTTCGTCAATGAGCAGGATAATCATATACACTTCTGGATTGTTCTTGAGGATAGCATTGGCCAACTCCTTGAGCAACACCGTCTTACCGGTTTTGGGTTGTGCTACAATCAGACCACGCTGACCTTTGCCGATCGGAGAGAACAAGTCAATCATACGCACGCTGAGCGAGTCGTTATGACCTGTGCAGAGTTTGAATTTCTGATCCGGGAAGAGTGGGGTGAGGTTCTCAAACGCCACGCGACGTTTCGCCATTTCAGGGTCAAGACCGTTGATGCGGATTACTTTCTCCATCGGGAAGAACTTATCCGGCTGCGGGTTGACACGAATGGAGCATTCCACGGTGTCGCCCGGTTTGAGACCGTACTGCCGCACCTGATCCTTGCTGACATAGATGTCGTCAGGACTGCTGAGGTAGTTGTAATCTGCGGAGCGGAGGAATCCGTAACCGTCTGCTGTGCACTCCAAAGTACCCATGGCAATCACATTCTCGCCTAAGTTCGGCATTACGAAATCCGGTGCCTCTTCTTCCTCTACAGGTTCAACAGTCGGCGCTTCTGCCGGCTGCTCGTTTTCAACGGCCTTCTCCTCTTTTTTCTTGCGACCGCGTTTTTTCGGTTCCGCCTTGGGCGCTTCGGAAGGCTTCACGTTTTCTTCATTCGGCTTCGGACTTTCTACTTTGGGCTCTTCTGCCTTTGGACTCTCTGCTTTCGCCTCTTCTTTCTTCTTACGTCCGCGCTTCTTCGGCTCTGCCTTAGGAGTCTCTTCAGCCGCCGGCGTTTCTGATGTCTTTGAAAGCTCCACCTCAAGTGGTTTTGCAGCGCTAACTGTCTTATTCGGCTTGTGGTTGTTTGCCTCCAGCTGTTCCTGCATCTGGTTCATCTGCTCTTTCTCGGTGCCGACGGTGGCTAATACCGGTTTGTCGGTGATGCGTACTTTAGCGGCAGGCCGTTTCACTCCGCGTGTGCGTTCACGTTTGGACGGAAGTCCGGCAGCAGCACGTGCGTCTTCTTTCGCCTGAACAACAGCAGCACGGTTATCGGCCTGTGCATCCAGGATGGCGTAACTGATTTCGCGTATCGACTGACTGCGACGTGGGTTCAAACCCATGTTAACAGCAATCTCGCGTACTTCATCGAGCGTCATGCGCTCGAGTTTGTGTAAATCGTATTGCATAACAAATTTAAAATATGTTCTTGGTAATAATTTGAAAAAAGAATGTTTTTTCTCAAATCGGCTGCAAAGGTACAACATTTTTTTGATATGTGCAAATAATTGCGAAGATTTTTCGTAAAAAAGGGGGTATATTTTTGCGTATGTCATTTAATTTTTGCAATTTGCAGCGCAATTATAAAAATGTCAAAAATCAGTGAAGTGTACTTTGAGCAGAGACAAGATTATTCCATTATGGAAGCGGCACGAACATTGCGCATTGTAAAATAGTACCCATTCAAACGCTATTTCGTCAAGTGCGGTTTACGGACACTATAAGAAGATGTGGATGAGTTATCGAAGGGGTATCGAAAATGAACTCAAAATGGCTCAAAACGGCTAAAAAGCGGCAAAAAACGCATAAAAATAATAAAAAGTGACGTGCGCGCTTGCGTATGTCAATTTTTTTTTGTAATTTTGTCGTCGATTTCGACGATTAATGACTTCGTTACTTTGTAACTCATGTGATTGTCGTGAAATCTCCTCTCCGATTAAAACACCGCTTTGCTTGCGTTTTAATCGTTGTTGGCTTGTGAGAAAACATTATTAAACAAACTATATTACAATGGAAGAAAACAACGAGATTATTAAGAATGATCACATTATTCCGGTGAAGATTGATGAGGAAATGAAGTCCTCGTATATCGATTACTCGATGAGTGTGATTGTCAGCCGTGCGCTGCCTGATGTGCGCGACGGTTTCAAACCTGTTCACCGCCGCGTGCTGTTCGGTATGAACGAGCTCGGTAATACGAGCGACAAGCCGACCAAGAAATCCGCACGTATCGTCGGTGAGGTAATGGGTAAGTATCACCCGCATGGTGACAGTTCCATCTACGGTACGCTGGTTCGTATGGCACAGCCCTGGGCGATGCGTTACTGCCTCGTGGACGGTCAAGGTAACTTCGGTTCGGTTGATGGTGACGGCGCAGCTGCTATGCGTTATACAGAGGCGCGTCTGTCGAAACTGGCAGAGGAGATGCTGCGCGACATCGACAAGGACACCGTGGATATGCAGAACAACTTCGACGACAGTCTGAAGGAGCCGACCGTTTTGCCGTGCCGTTTCCCGAACCTGCTCGTCAATGGTGCCAGCGGTATCGCGGTAGGTATGGCAACGAACATGCCGACGCATAACCTGAGTGAGGTGATTGACGGCTGCTGTGCATATATCAATAATCTCAAGGCACGCATGCACGATGCGTTCCTGCCGGAGATTACGGTAGAGGACCTGATGGAGCATGTGAAAGCGCCGGATTTCCCGACAGGCGGTACGATTTACGGCTATCAGGGCGTGAAAGACGCTTATGAGACCGGCCGCGGACGTGTGATTATCCGTTCCAATGCGGATATTGAGACCGACGACAACGGCCGTGAGCATATCGTGATCACCGAACTGCCTTACGGTGTAGTGAAGAAAGACCTTGTACAGAACATCGCAGACCTCGTGAGCGACAAGAAGATTGAAGGCATCGCGGACATTAATGACTATTCGAAACGCGATATCCGTATTGTTGTAGAGGTGAAGCGTGATGCTAATGCACAGGTGGTGCTGAACAAGCTGTACAAATTCACGGCGTTGCAGTCGAGCTTTGCAGTCAACAACATCGCGTTGGTAAAAGGCCGTCCGATGCTGCTGAACCTCAAGCAGCTTATCGGAAACTTCATCGAGCACCGTATGGAGATTATCATCCGCCGTACAAAGTTCGAGTTGAAAAAAGCCGAAGAGCGTGCCCATATCCTGGAAGGCTTGATTATCGCTGTGGATAATATTGACGAAGTGGTTCGTATTATCCGTGCAAGCCGTACTCCGGCAGACGCTCAGACGAACCTCGAGGCACGTTTCAACCTCGATAACCTGCAGTCGAAAGCCATCGTGGATATGCGTCTGGCGGCTCTCACCGGCTTGCGTATCGACGAGTTGAAGAACGAGTATGCCGAGATAGAGAAGTTGATTGCGCACTTGAATGAGTTGTTGAGCAACGAAGAGATGCGTTATGACTTGATTGAAAGCGAACTCGTTGAGGTGAAAGAGAAATACGGCGACGAGCGCCGCACGAAGATTGTGAAGATGGCTACCGAGTTCAATCCTGAGGATATGTATGCCGACGATGATATGGTAATCACCATCTCGCACCTTGGATATATCAAGCGTACTCCGCTGGCAGACTTCCGTCAGCAGACCCGCGGCGGTATCGGATCGAAAGCCGGCAGCGCCCGTGATCAGGACTTCATCGAGTATGTTCATCAGGCTAGTATGCACTCGACGATGATGTTCTTCACGGAGATGGGACGTCTCTACTGGCTGAAGGTATATGAGTTGCCGGAGGGTAACAAACAGTCGAAAGGCCGCGCTATCCAGAATATGATCAACCTGCAAAAGGGCGACAAGGTACGTACCTGCATCAACGTCAAGGGCCTGAACGACAAGGAGTATGTACAGAACCACTACCTCATCTTCGTCACCAAGAACGGTTTGATGAAGAAGACAACGCTCGAAGACTACAGCCGTCCGCGTGCCAACGGTATCATCGCCCTCGGTCTGCGTGAAGGCGACGAACTGATCGGTGTAACGCTGACAGACGGTCAGAGCGAGATGCTGGTAGCTTCTTACAACGGTAAGGTATGTCGTTTCAACGAAGGTGGCGTACGTCCGATGGGCCGTGGAGCAACCGGTGTGAAAGCAATTACTTTGGAGGAAGACGGTCAGGATCGCGTGATTGGCATGGTTTGTGTAGAGAAGAATACAGACAAGACGATTCTGGTCATCTCGGAGAACGGATTCGGTAAGCGTACGCCTGTCGATGATGAGAACGGCGACCCGATCTATCGTATCACCAACCGTGGCGGTAAGGGTGTCAAGACCATCGAGATCACGGAGAAGACCGGTCATCTGGTAGGTATCGAAGGTGTAACAGACGCAGACGATTTGATGCTGATTACCAAGTCGGGAACCGCTATCCGCATGGATATCTCCACGATTCGTCAGACCGGACGCGCCGCACAGGGTGTCAAACTGATCGAATTACAGAAACGTAATGACAGCCTGATGAGCGGTTGCGTAGTTCCGAAAGACGACGAAGAGGAGGTACAAAGTGACGATGTACAAAGCACAACGGAAGAAAACAATAACGAAACAAATGAATAATGTGAAGGTTCGTGCCGGTCGGGTGTAAGTCCGCATAGATTATACCCGACCAAGCCGAAGCTCAAAATCAGAAATTAATTTATGAAAAAGAGTTTGATTTTGGCAGCGTTGGTGCTGATAGGTACCAGCTGCTACGCACAAAAGAATCCGCTTGTTAAGAAAGCGAAGAGTTATGCCATGGCAGAGACGCCGGACTTCACGGCTGCTCGTGCAACCATCGAAGAGGCTATTGAGTCCGCTCCGACAGCAGAGACCTATTATTGGGCAGGTATGATCGGCTATCAGGAGTTGACGCAAGAGAACTACAACCAGATGATGGGTCAAGGCGTAAACCAGGCAAAAGCCGGTTTGGCGGTAGAAGAGAGCTACAAATACTGGCTGAAGGCGGACGAACTGGCTATGATTCCGACGCTGGACAAGAAGGGCCGTGAGGTCGTTGACCAGAAGACGCGTAACAACATCGCCAAGAAGATGCTCGAGTACTACAAGAACCAGGAACTGGTGAAGTACGGTATCTATCTGAATGACCAGCGCGATTATGCAGGTGCATACCAGGCATTCAAAATGCATATTGAGATTCCTGATCTGGCAATGATGCAGGATCCGAAAATGCAGAAAGAGATGCCGCGTGACACGACATACACGCAGTATAAGTATTATGCGGCTATCTTTGCCGTACAGAGCGAGATGCACAACGAGGCTATTCTGCTGTTGGAAGAACTCAAGGATGGTGATTTCGAGGCTATCTCCACCAACCAGTTCCTGTATCAGGAGTATGTAGCGCTCAAAGATACGGTTAAGTTCGTTGAGACACTGCAAAATGCGATTGCTCGCTTCCCGGCTGAGCCTTGGTTCCTGCAGAACCTGATCAACTATTATATCTTCTCCGGTCAGGAGCAGACGGCAGTTGAGTATCTGGCTAAGGCGATTGAGCGTGAGCCGAATGTAGCGCAATACCACTTGATTAAGGGTAATCTGAATCTGAACCTCCAGCGTTTTGAGGATGCTATGTCTGATTTTGACAATGCTCTGGCTATTGATCCGAATCTGGCTGACGCGGTAGCCGGTAAGGGTAGAGTATTCTACAACCAGGCTGTCAAAATGAACGAGGATGCCTCTACTATCAATGAGAAAAAGGCTTTCCAAAAAGCAATGGCCGAGATGAACGCCGTGTTCCGTCAATCCATGCCTTATTTCGAGAAAGCGCATCAATTGGAGCCGGAGAATCGTGATTACATTATTATTCTGAAAGGTCTGTACTATCGTTTCCATACCGAGCCTGGAATGGAAGACAAGTACAACGAGATGGCTGAGAAACTGAATAATCTCTAATGGGACGTATTCTCGCTATAGACTACGGTCGTAAACGTACAGGATTAGCCGTTACGGATGTTCTCCGCATAACGGCTAATCCGTTGCTTACGATCGAAACCAAAGATTTGACAAACTGGCTGTCGGACTATTTTGCCAAAGAACAGGTGGACGAAGTGGTTATCGGACATCCGACACAGATGAACGGTGAGGATTCGGAGAGTATGAATTATATACGACCGTTCATGGGGAACTTCAAAAAACAATTCCCAGACAAACCTATAACTATGTATGATGAGCGTTTCACATCCGTGCTGGCTCATCGCGCCATGCTGGCCGGTGGCATGAAAAAGAAGGACCGGCAGAACAAAGCCGTGGTGGACAAGATTGCCGCGTGCATCATTCTCGAGGGATACCTTGAGAAATTGACGAGTGGACAATTGTACGATTTGGTTCAATCATAAACAGATCGTCAATCGTGAATTTTGTAAATCGTAAACAATCATGATATTACCTATTTATTTATACGGACAGCCCGTATTGAGAAAGCAGGCAGAAGAAATAGAGAACACGCCGGAACTCAAACAGTTCATTTCAGATATGTACGAGACGCTGACGCAAGCCGAAGGTTGTGGTCTCGCAGCGCCGCAGGTTGGCAAGCCTTGGCGGCTTTTCGTGGTGGATGGTAGCGAATTAGTGGAAGACTATCCGGAATGCAAGGATTTCAAACGCGCATTCATCAATCCTGAGATACTGGAGGAGAGCGAAGAGACATGTACCTATTCTGAAGGATGCCTTTCGTTACCCGGAATTAGCGAAAATGTGATTCGTCCTACGACGATAACGATGCGTTATCTGGATGAGGATTTCCAAGAGCACACGGAGACATTTACCGGTTTTCAGGCTCGTATTGTCCAGCATGAGTACGACCATCTGGAAGGGCACGTGTTTACCGACCGTATTTCGCCGATCCGGAAAACCTTTGCGCGCAATAAATTGGCGGCCATTGCAAAAGGGAAAGTGGTCGCTCGGTACAAATACAGGAGAAATTGACAATCCGTCAACGGTATAATGTAATTCAATCGTCAATGATTTATGAACTGGCTTAATGTGATTATGATGGGTATCGGCCTGGCAATGGATTGCTGCGCCGTATCAGCTGTACAGGGAATGGCACAGAAAAGTTGGCATCCGCGGGCATTGCTGATGGCCTTGATTTTCGGCAGTTTTCATTTGCTAATGCCTGTTATCGGGTACTATGCCGGTCAGTTGTTTGTGGATTTCATGAAGACCTATTCGCCTTGGATTGCATTGGCTTTGCTGGGATTCCTGGGCTGTAAGATGATCTGGGAGTCATTCCGCAAGAAGAAAAACGGAAAGAAAGCCAATTGGAGTATGATCAATCTGCTGTTATTGGCGATAGCAACCAGCATCGACGTACTGGCTACCGGTCTGATTTTCGTACCCTATGCAGGTTGGCTTTGGCCGGCAGTGCTGACCATCGGCGGTATTACGGCGCTGTTCTCCATCGGAGGATATCTGATCGGCGCATATGTGGGCAAGCAGCAACAGGTTCATATGGATATCTTGGGCGGATTGGTCCTGATCACCCTGGGCATTAAAATCTGGGCAGAAGGATATCTGATTTAAAAATTGTACACATGTTCCTTATTCAAGACACACTGGTTTCTTTGGACGTTCTGGAGAAAGAGTTCTGCTGCGATCTGGATACCTGTCGCGGTTGTTGCTGTATTGAGGGGGATGCCGGAGCTCCGTTGACTAAAGAGGAGGAGGAGAAGATTCATAGTATCTTACCGGTCTTGTTGCCGGAGATGACCAAGGAGGCGAAGGCTGTGGTCGAAGCACAAGGGATTGCCTATAATGACCCGTCCGATGAACGCGTCACGTCTATTGTGAATAACAAAGACTGTGTCTTTGCACGAACCGATCATAACGGCTGGTGTTACTGCCTGATTGAGAAGGCGTACAATGCCGGAAAGATTGATTTCAAGAAACCGATCAGCTGTCATTTGTATCCGATTCGTTTGACGAAAGTAGGGGAGTATACGGGCTTGGAATACCATCGCTGGGATATCTGCCATTGTGCTCGGCAATTGGGAAAGAAAAAACATATACCGCTATATCAGTTTCTCAAAGAACCGCTAATCCGGCGTTTCGGACAGGAATGGTATGATGAACTGTGCCTCACGGCAGAAGAATGGCACAAACAACTAAACGTTTCTCATTAAGAGAAACCATCTTAACACATTAATGTGCAGCACCATATTATGCTCGCAGAGATAATTACCATAGGAGATGAGTTGCTTATCGGCCAGGTGGTCGATACCAATTCCGCATGGATGGCTGAGCGACTGAACGAGAACGGAATAGAATTGTATCAGATTACATCCGTTCATGATGATGCCGGACATATCATGAAGGCATTGGATGAGGCGTTCAGCAGGGTGGATATAGTACTGACCACCGGAGGCTTGGGGCCGACGAAAGACGATATCACCAAACATGTGTTATGTGACTATTTCGGTACACACCTTATAGAAGATACGCGTGTGCGTGCGCATATTCATGATTTGTACCGTGACCGGCCGGATGTACTGAACCGATTGACGGCCACACAATGGCTTGTGCCGGAATGTGCAGACATACTGGAGAACAGAGTAGGGTCTGCTCCGTTGATGGTCTTTCACAAGGGGAATCAACTGCTGGCGTCGATGCCCGGCGTGCCCTATGAGATGAAGATAGCGATGGATGAGCAGATATTGCCCTATATAATAGACAAAAGACAAAAGACAAAAGACAATAGGCCGATTATCCACAAGACGCTGCAGGTTACCGGGATACCGGAGAGTTCGCTGGCAATCGTGCTGGAGGATTACGAGCATGCGATGCCGGCTGGTCTGCATATGGCGTACCTGCCCAAAGACGGTATTATTCGTTTGCGTCTGTCGTCATATGGGGAACTGAGTGAGGCGGAAATGCAGGCTTGGTTTGAGCGGCTCAAGGTTTTGGTGAAGGATTATCTGATAGCAGAAACAGATGAACCATTGGAGGTGTTGGTAGGACGGATATTAACGGAAAGACATCAGACGATTGCTACTGCCGAGAGTTGTACAGGAGGTAAATTGGCGTCTCTGTTAAGCAAACATCCGGGCAGTTCTGCATTCTATTTCGGCTCTGTTATCAGTTATGAAAATAGCGTCAAAGAGCATTTGTTGGGGGTCCCAGATGAAATGATTAAAACGCACGGCGTTGTAAGCGAAGAGGTAGTTTATGAGATGGCGGATAATATTCGCAAACAGATTAACGCGGATTATGGAATCGCCATAAGCGGTATTGCAGGCCCGACGGGAGGCTCGGTGGAAAAACCAGTCGGGACGGTATGGATTGCATGGGCTACTCCGGACGGAACAACGGCAGAGTGCTTCCATCTCGGGAAACTGCGTGAGCAGGTGACAGACCGTGCATGCATGAAGGCGCTTGTCAAGATGTTGCAAATATTATCATGAGACAGTTAGGATTAATAGGATGTTTGTTGCTGCTATGCGGCGGTATGATGGCGAATGACAGTATCGTGCCGCAGATCTTGCCGCCTACGGTCAATTCATATGACGGCGAGGAATACGGTCCGACGGTGACGATTGATGACCAGACACTGTATTTCGTGGGTTTGAACCGTGCAGACGGTTCGGCTACGGAAGACATCTATATGTCCATCCGCGAAGCTGACGGTGAATGGGGGAAGGCACGGCGGATTCCGGAATTGAGTCATCCGTATCGGAATGAAGCCCCTACGTCCATTTCATCAGACGGACACACCCTATTGCTGTTCGTGGAAGGACGGTTATGCTTCAGCCAGAAAACCCATCGGGGCTGGACGGAACCACAACCGATGCCTGCACTCTTCCGTATCGGGAACTGGCAGGCGGATGCCATGTTTGCGGCAGACAATTCAGCGATCCTCTTTGCCGCGAACCATCCAGCGAAACCAGGAGAACAGCCGACACTGAATATCTTTGTCTCTACGCGTGACGAACAAGGCAAATGGTCTCAACCTTTCTCCATCGGAGAAACGATTAACACACAGGGTATGGAGCGTTCTCCATTCCTGCATCCGGATATGAAAACGCTGTATTTCTCTTCGGACAGGGAAGGTACGGTAGGTGATTTGGATGTCTGGGTCAGCAGACGGTTAAGCGACAGTTGCTGGACATGCTGGTCCGAACCGGAGAACTTGGGGCCGCTGATCAACACGACCGGCAGAGACTGCTGGTATAAGATTTCGACGGACGGCACGCGCGCTTATTATGCCCGCAAAACCGGACGGAACCACAATATCTATTGGATTGCGTTACCGGAAGACAAACGTCCTAATAAAAACAGTATGTTGGATTTTTAAGATATGAGAAAACTAGTCATTTTATTTTTGGCTTGCATGCCTTTTATAGCTAAGGCGCAAGATCGTGTCATGGTGATTGCGGATCCGCATGTGTTACCTCTGTCGGTTATTGCCCAAGAGGCGGATTTCGATACGTATATGGCGAAGCAACGCAAGATGGTGGATTTGAGCGAACCGATCTGGAATGCGCTGATAGACACCGCTTTGGCTTATCGTCCGTCTCTGGTGCTTATACCGGGAGACTTGACCCGGGACGGTGAGCCCGAGGCGCATGAGTTGGTGTCCTCTTCACTAGTCCGGTTGCAGGAAGCCGGTATCCGCACGCTGGTAATCCCGGGCAACCATGATTTGCCGGGCAGTACATGGGAATCGCTTTATTCGGGAACGTACGAGAATGCCGTAAAAGACCCAGATTCACATTCATTTGCCGTTTCTCCGAGGACGGGTTTGACCGTGATCGGAATAGACGGTTCCGATGGCAATGCAGGAACGGGGAAGTTGTCTTCCAGTACCCTTTCATGGATTCTTGCGCAGGCGGATGAGGCGGTAGCGAAAGGGCATATGATTATAGCGATGAGCCATTGGCAGATTTTGGAACATTTTGACCAGAAGAGCACCTTGGAGAGCTCCTGCCGGTTTAAGAATGCGGATGCGCTTCGTGACAGTCTGATGCATCATGGCGTGCATTTGGTTCTGACCGGTCATTTCCATGTGAATAGCATCACCACCTATCGTGATACGACAGGCTTGACGACCGACAGTCTGGTGGAGATTTCCACGGGTTCATCAATCACCTATCCCTGCCCCTATCGTTGGCTCTCCATTCCTTACGACCGGTCCGAGATTCGGGTTCAGACGGATTATATCCGCTCGGTGGATACGATCTCTGATTTGTTGACGTACAGCCGTGAATGGATGCGTGTCCATACCGCTAACATGTTGCCTGCGATGGCGCTCCGCGCATGGGGAAAAGTAGATAGCAACTGGAGCAAAGTGGAAGCCAAGCTGGCGTCCATCAACATGAGTTACATGGCTTCGATTCTGTATTCCTTTATACCACAGACCGATGAGGCGAAGATAGACCTGGTGCAACGTCATCTCGGTCCGCAGGCGATTGAGCTGTACCTGTTCCATTCGGAGGCAAACGAGAACGAACATCCGGAATACGGACAGTTGCTGGCGGATTCCGTTTATGCGGGTATGGATAATATGATGGATGAGGTGTTTGGCCTGGTGGTGGAGATGGTGCCGACATTAAAGATACTGGCCAAGAACATGGCGCAGGAACCGGTACAGTCCATTGTGGAAGATATCACTCTCCGCTCATCCTCGTATTCCGACCAGACAGATGACCTTCATCCTGTTTTGCGCATCAATGCACCGTGGCATGAAGCCATCGAGCATGTCGGCACGACAGAAAAAGCCATGAAGATGATTCATGACGGACAGTTGATTCTACGTGTCGGAGACAGATGGTATCAAGCAAATGGACAACAAATAGCACAATAATCTCATAAAAAAAAGGAAAAGTGGCATAAACACTTGTTTATGTCATTTTTTTTTTGTAACTTTGCAGCGATTTTTCGCGCAAAGACGGAAAACAAGTTGAAAATAAGAAATTGATTAAAAGACCCAATAATATGAACTTATCAGAATTAACAGACAAAATCTACGCAGAAGGCGTAGAGAAAGGCAACGCCGAAGCACAGCAAATCGTTGCCAATGCCAATGCGAAAGCCGAAGACATTATTGCCAATGCCAATGCGAAAGCCAAAGCTATTATCGCTTCGGCTGAGAGTGATGCGGCTGACTTGGACAAAAAGACACGTGCGGAGTTGAAGTTGTACGCAGAGCAGAGCGTTAATGCCGTTAAGACAGAGATCACCAATCTGCTAGCGGACAAGATTGCGGCGGACAGTGTGAAGGCTGCTACGGCAGATGCCAAGTTTATGCAAGGCCTGATTGCCAAACTGGCTGAGCAGATGGCAAAGGACGGAGATGTGCTGATTGAGACCAAGGACGCCGAGGTGCTGAAGAAATACTTTACCGCCAACGCAAAGGGCCTGTTGGAGAAGGGCGTGAAGATTACTGAGGTGAAGGGTATCAAGACAGACTTCACCATCCAGCCGGCTAAGGGTGGTTACAAACTCGCATTCGGTGATGCTGAGTTCATCGCTTACTTCAAGGAAATGCTGAGACCGCAACTGGTTGAAGAACTCTTCTAATTGACGAATTGACGATTGACGCGGTACGATTGATTGACGATTTATAGAATTGACGATTGTCAGCAAGGTAAATCGTAAAATAACCTCAATCGTAAATAAATAGTAAATCGCAAATTAGCAAATCGTAAACAAAGATGACTTACGAGTATTTATTAGCTGGACTACCGGAACTGAAAGCAGGTTCTGATGCGCCCGTCTCGTTGGAGAAACTCGAGGAGTTGCTTGACGAGCAGTTGAACGCATCGGATAAGAAGCTTTTGGACCTGCTTCGCGCGCCTATAGATGAGGAAACGCTGGAAGAGGGGCTGAAGGCAAAGAACCGCTTCGTCCGTGATTGGTTCAGTTTTAATCAAGATATGAACAACGTCCTCGTGGCGCAAATCTGTCGCAAGCATGGCTTTGACGTGAAGCGGCAGATAGTAGGTGAGGGTGAAGTGGCGGAACAGCTGCGCACCCATACCACGCAAAAGGACTTCGGTCTGAACGAGTTGCCGGGGGACTATCAGTCCGTTCTGGCTCTTGCGCAGATTGAAGACCTGATGGCACGCGAGAAAGCCATGGATGCAATCCGCTTTGAGTGGTTGCAGGAACGTACCGAGTTTGATTTCTTCTCGCCCGAGATGGTGTTCGCTTACTATCTGGAGGCTGTCATGCTTCACCGCTGGTCCATCCTGACCGTTGAGGAAGGCGAAAAAATCTTCCGCGAGTTGGTTGCGGATATGAAAAAAGGAGTACGCCTGGAAGCGTAGTCCTTTAATCGTGCCCATTAGGGCTAAGACGAAAGGTGTTAAGCTCGACGCGTAATTGAAAGTTGAAAATTGAAAATTGAAAAATAAATATGACTTTAGGAAAAGTAAAAGGAATTATTGCCAACTTGGTTACTGTCGCTGTCGATGGTCCGGTTGCGCAAAATGAAATCTGTTACATCTACGTCGGTGAGACCAAGCTGATGGCGGAGGTGATCAAGGTCATCGGTGCCAACGTATATGCACAGGTGTTCGAGTCAACCCGTGGCCTCAAAGTGGGCAACAAGGTTGAATTCACAGGTCACATGTTGGAAGTTACACTCGGTCCCGGTCTGCTCAGCCGTAACTACGACGGTCTGCAGAACGACCTTGACAAACTGACCGGTGTGTTCCTCAAACGTGGTGAGTATAACTTCCCGCTCGACCAGGAGAAGAAATGGGCGTTTACTCCTATCGCCAAAGTGGGCGATAAGGTGGAAGCGGCTTCCTGGCTCGGCGAAGTGGATGAGAATCATCAGCCGCACAAGATCATGGTTCCCTTCGTATTCGAAGGCGTTTATACCGTGAAGTCTATCGCCAAAGCCGGCGAGTACACCATCCATGAAGTGATGGCAGTATTGACGGACGCTGACGGTGTGGACCACGAGGTGACCATGGTGCAGAAATGGCCGGTGAAGAAAGCTGTTCTCGCGTATCGTGAGAAACCGCGTCCCTTCAAACTGCTGGAGACAGGTGTACGTACCATCGACACGGCGAACCCGTTGTGCGAGGGAGGTACCGGCTTTATCCCGGGTCCGTTCGGTACCGGCAAGACCGTGCTCCAGCACGCTATCTCCAAGCAAGCCGAAGCAGACATCGTGATCATCGCTGCGTGCGGTGAGCGTGCCAACGAGGTAGTGGAGACCTTTACCGAGTTCCCCGAACTCGATGACCCGCACACGGGCCGCAAGCTCATGGAGCGTACCATCATCATCGCCAACACGTCGAATATGCCTGTGGCTTCCCGTGAGGCGTCTGTGTACACGTCCATGACCATTGCCGAGTATTACCGTTCGATGGGTCTGCGTGTGCTGCTGATGGCGGACTCGACGTCCCGTTGGGCACAGGCGCTGCGTGAGATGAGTAACCGTCTGGAGGAGCTTCCGGGTCAGGATGCCTTCCCGATGGACCTGTCGGCTATCATCGGTGCTTTCTATGCACGCGCCGGATACGTTTATCTGAATAATGGCGCAACCGGTTCGGTTACCTTCCTCGGTACCGTTTCTCCGGCCGGTGGTAACCTCAAAGAGCCGGTTACCGAAGGTACGAAGAAAGTGGCACGTTGCTTCTATGCCTTGGAGCAGGCCCGTGCGGACCGTAAGCGTTACCCGGCTGTCAATCCGATTGACTCGTATTCCAAATATGTGGAATATCCTGAGTTTGAGGAATATATCTCCAATCTGATTGACAAGGAATGGCTGCCGATGGTCAATGATATGAAGACCTATCTGCAGCGTGGTAAGGAGATTCAGGAGCAGATTAACATCCTCGGTGATGACGGTGTACCTGTTGATTACCACGAGGCATTCTGGAAATCCGAAGTCATTGACTTCGTTATCCTCCAGCAAGACGCGTTCGATAAGATCGATGCCGTTTGTCCGTTGGAGCGTCAGCAGTACATCCTCCGCATGGTAATGGATATCTGCAACCATGACTACGACTTCGATAACTTCCTCGATGTCATTGATTACTTCAAGCGTGTCATCAACCTCTGCAAGCAGATGAACTACTGCGAGTTCCATAGCCCCGAGTTCGAGGACTACCGCAAGAAACTCGATGAACTGTTGGCTGAGAAGCAAATCTAAAGCGCAACACTGAAAAATCCTACGTAATGAAGGCGAAACTATTAACCGGTATCAATGCTGTCATAACAGCCCTGTTGGGCATGTTGGGAATGACCGGCTGTAATGCTCCGAAGGAGGAGTTTGTCTGCATGTATGGCGTGCCCTATGCTTCATTCGATGTGTCCGGTACGATTACTGATGAAGACCATCAACCACTGAAGGACATTCAGGTTAAAGTAGGTTACCTTGGCATTAAAAGCAATCCGATATATAGTGATGCCAAAGGCAACTACGGTTTCCAAAGCCGGGATGGCGAGGAGATTGACTCGGTGGATATTATTGTGACCGATACTGCCGGAGTATATGAATCCGATTCTGTACGAGTGGCCGCAGAGTATATCAAATTAGACCAGCCGGAAGGTTGGAAAACCGGTGAGACGACCGTTCATAAGGATTTTCAGTTGAAGAAAAAATAGTGTAAATGATTAAATAGCAATAATATGGCAAAAGCTTTTCAAAAAATCTACACACAAATCACTGCCATCACCAAAGCGACCTGCTCGCTGAAAGCGGAAGGAGTAGGTAACGATGAATTGGCACTGGTTAACGGCAAACTCGCGCAGGTGGTTAAAATCATCGGTGACGAGGTGACGCTGCAGGTGTTCCAGGGTACGGAAGGTATCCCGACTAACGCAGAGGTGGTATTCCTTGGCAAGTCTCCTTCGCTCAAGGTGTCCGACCAACTGGCAGGTCGTTTCTTCAACGCCTACGGTGACCCGATTGACGGCGGACCGGCTATCGAAGGAAAAGAGATAGAGATCGGTGGTCCGTCTGTGAACCCGGTTCGTCGTAAACAACCGTCTGAACTGATTGCAACCGGTATTGCCGGTATTGACTTGAACAACACACTCGTGTCCGGACAGAAGATTCCGTTCTTTGCGGATCCGGACCAGCCGTACAACCAGGTGATGGCGAACGTAGCCCTGCGTGCAGAGGCGGACAAGATCATCTTGGGCGGTATGGGTCTGACCAACGACGACTACCTCTATTTCAAGAATGTGTTCTCCAACGCCGGTGTGCTCGACCACATTGTATCGTTTGTCAACACGACTGAGAACCCGCCTGTGGAGCGACTCCTTATTCCGGATATGGCACTGACGGCTGCTGAGTATTTCGCAGTAGAGAAGCACGAGAAAGTGCTCGTCCTTCTGACCGATATGACGCTGTACGCCGATGCGTTGGCAATCGTCTCGAACCGCATGGACCAGATTCCGTCCAAGGACTCTATGCCGGGTTCGCTCTATTCGGACCTCGCCAAGATCTACGAGAAGGCTGTTCAGTTCCCGGAGGAGATCGGTGGCGGTTCCATTACCATCATCGCTGTGACGACGCTGTCCGGTGGTGACATCACACACGCTATTCCAGATAACACGGGTTATATCACCGAGGGTCAGTTGTACCTCCGTCGTGACTCGGAAATCGGTAAGGTTATCGTCGATCCGTTCCGTTCACTGTCCCGTCTGAAACAGTTGGTTGCCGGCAAGAAGACCCGCGAAGATCATCCGCAGGTGATGAACGCAGCCGTTCGTCTGTACGCCGACGCCGCCAATGCAAAGACCAAGAAAGAGAACGGTTTCGATTTGACCAACTACGATGAGCGTTGTCTGGAGTTCGCACGCGACTACAGCCGCGAGATTCTGGCTATCGATGTGAACATCAATACCGTTCAGATGCTCGACGTGGCATGGTCTCTCTTCGGCAAGTACTTCAAGCCGGAAGAGGTAAATATCAAGGCTGCTCTTGTTGAGAAATACTGGCCCAAGAATTGACGATTGGACGATTGACGAGGTACGATTGATTGACGATTTATAGAATTGACGATTGTCAGCAAGGTAAATCGTAAAATAACCTCAATCGTAAATAAATCGTAAATCGTAAATTTGTAAATCGTAAATTAATTTATGGCAATTCAATATCAATTTAATAAAACATCGTTGCAGAGTCTGGAGAAGGATCTGAAGATGCGCCAACGTACGCTTCCTACGCTGCAGAGCAAGGAAACGGCGCTTCGTCTCGAGGTTAAAAAAGCGAAGAAAGAGCTGGAAGACCTCGACCGTGAAGTGGATCAGCGTATCAAGGATTATGACCAGATGATTGCGCTTTGGGGCGAGTTCGACACCTCGCTTATCCATGTGGACGATGTACGCATGTCTATCAAGAAGATTGCAGGTGTACGCGTGCCGGTATTGGATGAGGTGGTATATTCGACCAAAGAGTTCTCGCTGTTCTCCAGTCCGAAATGGTTTGCGGATGGTTTTGAGCAACTCAAGGCCATCGCCGATGTAGGTATCCGCCAGGAGTTTGTGCGCCGGAAAGTGGACCTGTTGGAATATGCGCGTAAGAAAACGACGCAGAAGGTTAACTTGTTCGAGAAAGTGCAGATCCCTGGTTATCAAGATGCTATCCGTAAAATCAAGCGATTTATGGAAGACGAGGAGAACCTAAGCAAATCGAGTCAGAAAATCGTTAAGAGCAAGCGCGAGAAGGAAGCGCGTGAAGCAGAAGAAAGAAAGGAGGTAGCCGCATGATTACCCAAATGAAGAAATATACCTTCCTGGTGTTCCATCGTGACTACGAACCTTTCCTGCAGCAGCTTCGTGACCTCGGCGTAGTACACATCACGCAGAAGGCGGCCGGTGTCATGGAGGACGACGAAGCGCTGCAGGCGGCATTGCAGCATGAGGACGAACTGCGTCGTCTGCTCAAACAGGGCGCACCGGATCAACTGCTCCAGGAGCGTTCCAACATACAGCAACGCATCGAAGATGCACAAACAGCGGCAGCACAAACCGCAGTATGGGGTGAATTCGATGCCGCACGTATTCAGGCGTTGAAGGATGCGGGTTACAACCTTCGTTTCTTTGTCTGCTCCACTTCGGATTTCAAAGAAGAGTGGGGTATCGCTGTCAATGCCAAAGAGGGCAAAACGTACTTCGTCAGCGTAAACAACGAAAATAACGAAAACTATGTAGAATACGCAGACTACGCCACAGCACAGCCGGAGAAATCCGAGGCGCAGTGGCTCCAGGAGGTTGAGCACCTCAAAGGATTGCTGGCTGCCGCAGACGCACGTATTGAGGCTTGGCAACTCGCTAATCTGGAGGACCTCAAGAAACAACTCGTCGAAGCTCGTCAGAATATTGATTGGCAGCGGGTTAACCTGTCCACAGACAAACTCGCGGAAGGTGCTCTCTGTCTCTTCGAAGGTTTCTGCCCGATTGACAGAGAGGCGGAGCTGAATGACATGCTGGCTAAGGCTCAAGTCTATTATGAAGAGACCGATCCGGAAAAAGAGGATGCTACGCCGATCAAGTTGCATAATAACTGGTTCGTCAAATTGTTTGAACCGCTTACAGGCATGTACGGATGGCCGAACTACAATGAGTTTGACCCGACGCCGATTCTGGGTCCGTTCTTCCTGCTTTTCTTCGCGCTCTGTATCGGAGATGCCGGTTACGGCCTGTTGCTGACGCTTATCGGATTCTTGATTTATAAGAACAAACTGAAGATCGAGATGTTCAATGGCATGGGCGGCATCATCATGGCGCTGGGTGTCGGATCTACGGTTGTAGGCTACCTGATGGGTGGTTTCTTCGGCCTGGATTTATATAGCGCCTCATGGTTCCCGGAGGGCGCGAAAGCGGTGATGTTCAAGAACCTGGGTGGCGTGGACGGCAAGATAGGAGAATACGACGTGATGATGGTGTTGGCTATCGTTATCGGTATTGTGCATCTTTGTCTGGCCATGACTATCAAAGCCATCGCATATACCAAACGCGACGGATTCCGCAAGACGGTCTCCACCTGGGGATGGTTGCTGCTTATCGTAGGCGGTATCGCTACCGGTATTCTTACGGCAACATCGTTCTTGGGACCGCAAGTGGCACAGATCATCTTGATTGCCATCGGCGCTATCTCGGCTTTGGGTATCTTTGTCTTCAACACTCCGGGTCGTAATCCGTTGATTAACATCGGTGCCGGCCTGTGGGATACCTACGGTATGACGACGGGTCTGTTAGGCGATGTGCTCAGTTACATCCGTCTCTACGCGCTTGGTTTGGCTGGTGGTATGTTAGGTGCTGCTTTCAACCAACTCGGTGCGCAGGTGATGGGTGACAGCCCGAATGTGGGAACGATTATCGGTTTCGTTCTGATTGTCACCTTTGGTCATGTGCTCAACTTGCTGATGGCGTGTCTGGGCGCATTTGTTCACCCGCTGCGTCTCTCGTTCGTCGAGTATTTCAAGAATGCCGGCTATGAAGGTTCCGGCAAGCTGTATCAACCTTTTAAAAAATGAATCGTCATATCTCATGACGTAACAACATAACGAAAATTATTAACAATTAAATCAATAAAACATTATGGAAGAAATTATTAACAATCCAAGTACATTGGAAATTATTCTGGGCTATCTCGGACTCGGTCTTATGTTAGGTTTGTCCGGCGTTGGTTCAGCATTCGGTACCACTATCGCAGCTAACGCAGCAGAAGGCGGACTTAAGAAAAACAAAGAGAAATCATCGGCTTACATGATTCTTTCGGCTCTTCCTGCTACGCAGGGTCTGTACGGTTTCGTAGCATTCCTGATGATGAAGAGTCTGATTGATACCAATCCGATTCTGTTGTTCGGTCTGGGTGTCGGTATGGGTATCGTATTCCTGCTTTCAGCTATCCGTCAGGGTCAGACTGCTGCTAACGGTATTGCAAATATCGCTGCCGGTCACGATGTAATGACGAATACGATGATCTACTGCGCACTGCCGGAGTTCTACGCAATTCTTGCCCTTGTCGCAGGTTTGATGGCATAAATCACCAATTACAAATCCCAAATCACAAATGACAAGTAGCAAAGCTTTTGTCTTCCCGGGGCAGGGTAGCCAGTTCCCGGGAATGTGCAAAGATCTCTACGATGCTCATGCAGAGGCACGCGAGATGTGTCAGGCAGCCAATCGGCTGCTTGGCTTCTCGCTGACCGATGTGATGTTCGAAGGAACAGCGGATGATCTCAAGCAGACCAAAGTGACACAGCCAGCTGTGTTCCTCCATTCCGTTGTCGCCCAACGTCTCATGACCATAGAGAAACCCGACATGGTGGCAGGCCACAGTCTCGGCGAATTCAGCGCGCTGGTCGCTTGCGGAGCCCTTCGCTTCGAAGATGCCTTGTTATTGGTATCGGCGCGTGCGCAAGCCATGCAGGCTGCATGTGAGCAAAATCCGGGTACGATGGCCGCTGTCCTCGGTCTCGACGATGAGAAAGTGGTTGAGGTCTGCCAGCAAATCTCAAATGCCGGAACGGTAGTAGCGGCCAATTTCAACTGCCCCGGCCAGATTGTTATCTCCGGTGATATTGACGCTGTCGAGGCAGCCTGTGTGGCGATGAAAGAGGCCGGTGCACGCCGTGCGCTCCGTCTTCCTGTCGGTGGTGCCTTCCACTCGCCGTTGATGCAACCTGCGGCAGAGGCACTCGAAGCCGCAATCCTCAAGACCGACTTCCACAAGCCTTTCTGTCCGATCTATCAGAATGTATCTGCCAAAGCGGAAACAGATCCGGAAATCATCCGTGCCAATCTGCTTAAGCAACTCACAGCGCCTGTCCGCTGGACGCAATCGGTTCAGAACATGATTGCCGATTCCAATGCCAACGCCATCGCCTTTTTCGAATTCGGTCCCGGTGATGTCCTCAAAGGCCTCATCCGTAAGATCAATCCGGAGGTAACAGTCGGATAATACGATGCGAGTAGTTGTTCAACGTAGCAGCCGCGCGGAAGTGCGTATCGACGGCACGATTGTCGGCAGGATCGAAAAAGGTTTCGTTCTGCTTGTCGGAGTGACGGACACGGACACCCGTGCGGAAGCGGATGTATTGGCGAAAAAGATTGCCCAGTTGCGCGTCTTTGAAGATGCTGCGGGCAAGATGAACCTCGCGCTTAATGAGATAGGCGGTGCTGTGCTGAGTATCTCGCAGTTTACGCTCTATGCCGACTGCCGCAAAGGTAACCGTCCGTCATTCATCCGTGCCGCACGACCGGAAGTGGCTGCTCCCTTGTACGATTATTTCAACGATATCCTTCGAGAACGCTACAACCTGCAGGTGGAAACCGGACGTTTCGGCGCAGATATGAAAGTTGATTTCATCAATGACGGCCCGGTTACGATTCTCCTGGACACCGACGATTTATTATGAAAAAAAGTCTCTATCTCTTACTCACGCTTACGCTGCTGCTCGGTTGCCGGGCGGAGCAACAGGACATCCGTGATGCCATTGAACGGCAAAGGAATGACTATCCGCAATCGACCGTGCAGGATGTCTATAAGTCGTTCTATCAGGCTCATTTCGGCGCAGAGCATATGATTTCGGATACCTCGGCTGTGCGTGCCTATCTGCTTTATGAGGTGGAGGTGGCGGCGGCTGATTCGGTAATCAATCCGTACTATGAACCGGTTGGAGCCAATAGCGCCTACGTGCGCGTATATCTTAGAGGTGTGAATGAAGGACTGCTGTCAGCGGAGCAACTGGCGGATGCCTTTATCCGTAGCGCCAAGCCTTCTGACATGCCTCAACAGGCATGGGCGGACGAATGGTCCCGAATCGTACAGACAATGCGCGAGACAGGGTGGGAGATAGACGACGAAGAATGTGCCATGCTCACGGAAGCTGCGCAGAACAACTACGCCGTGCATCATTCTCAGGCCTACAGAAACGCCTACCATCCGCACTATCGCATTGTGCGGAAAGATATTTTTGACAATGAGTTTAAACATCTAATAAACAAATCGTTATGAAACACTTACTCATCCTCCCGTTGATGGCTGTCGCTACACTGACGGCCTGCAATTCGGCCAAAGCCGGACAGGAAGAACAGACGGACACTACACCTGTTGTGTATTTCACTTCGGAGATTACCCCCGAGTCGCTTGTCAGCGTCTATGACGCGCTCGGCGTGACGATACCCGAGAATGCCCGTGTCGCCATTAAGATTTCTACCGGCGAGAGCCAGCAGACCAACCACCTGCGCCCGGACTTCATTGCTCCATTGGCCAATCATGTCAACGGCCGCCTGGTGGAGTGCAACACCGCCTATGGAGGCAATCGTGCGACCACCGAGGATCACCTCAAAGCTATCGAGCTACGTGGTTATGTCAATGTGGATATCATGGATGCGGAGGACACGCTCCATCTGCCGGTGACTGACACTACCTGGATCAAGTATGATATCGTCGGAAGCCACCTCGCCAACTATGATTTCATGATCAACCTGGCTCATTTCAAAGGCCATGTGATGGGCGGTTTCGGCGGAGTGCTCAAAAACCAGAGTATCGGTGTCGCTTCCTCTTCCGGCAAGGCGTATATCCATTCAGCCGGTGTGACGGACGATGTGGTTGAGTGTTGGAAACACACGGCCAACCAGGACGGATTCCTCGAGTCGATGGCGGCTGCTGCCCAGGCGGTACATAATTACTTCAAACAGGACGGACGTAACATCGTCTATATCAACGTCATGAACAACATGTCTGTCGATTGCGACTGCAATGCCCATCCGGCTGCTCCGATGCTCAAAGATATGGGTATCTTGGCATCAACGGATCCGGTGGCATTGGACAAAGCCTGTCTGGATCTGGTGTTCGGACATGAATCGGTCAACGGCGATGATGCCGATCCGCTTATCGAGCGCATCAAGAGCCGCCATGGCACGCATATCGTCGAGTACGCCGAACAACTCGGCCTTGGCTCCACGACCTATAAACTGGTCAATCTGGATAAATAATCATAACAAAAATTCTAAAAAATGACATACAAAATTTGTGTATGTCATTTTTTTGTTGTACCTTTGCAGTCGCAAAGGTTTTTTACTCATATTATACTAGATACGTATCATGAAAAAGAAAATTCTTGGTTTGGATTTAGGGACCAACAGTATAGGTTGGGCAGTATTAGCAGAAGAAGATAATCAAAAGCATATATCTTGTGCCGGAAGTCGGATCATCCCCATGGATGCGGCTTTGATGGGCGATTTCGAAAGTGGCAACAGCGTGTCACAAACCAAGAATCGCACGGCAGCTCGTGGAGTCCGTCGATTGTATGAGCGTCATGCGTTGCGTAGAGAGCGGCTTAACAGAGTGCTGTCTCTTCTTGGATGCTTGCCGCATTATTATACAAAAGAGTTGAACCGATATGGTCAGCTTAACAAGGGCGCAGAGCCTAAATTGGCATGGACAAAAGTAGATGGGAAACATGTATTCCTATTCCAAGATTCATTCCATGAGATGGTTCGTGAGTTCGTGAAAATACACCCAGAACTTTTGGTCAACGGCAGAAATATTGCCTATGATTGGACAATCTATTATCTGCGAAAGAAGGCATTAACGCAAGCCATCACAAAGCAAGAGTTGGCTTGGATACTTCATCAATTCAACCAGAAACGCGGCTATAATCAAGCACGTGGGGAAGAGGAAGAGGAAAAGACGAATGAGCGCAAGGAGTTGATGACATTAAAAGTGGTTGCTGTTCGAAACACGGGTGAGGTTTCAAAGGGAAGAACATGGTACGAGATTGAACTGGAGAATGGCTGGGTCTATCGTCGTCAGAGTGCCTATCCGATTGATTGGGAAGGAAAAATAAGAGACTTTATTGTTACTACCAAACTGAATGCGGATGGTACTGAGGCAAAGGATAAAGAGGGAAAGGTAAAACGCAGTTTAAGTGCGCCAAAAGAGGATGATTGGGGGCTTCGTAAGATTAAGACGCAACACGACATTGACAATAGTTGCAAGACAGTAGGTGAGTTTATATATGATGCTTTGCTGCAAAATCCCGATCAGAAGATTCTAGGTCAATTGGTTCGGGTAGTTGACAGGAAATACTATATAGATGAATTGCATCGTATCTTGGAGTGCCAAAAGCAGTATATTCCGGAATTGTGTAATGCAGAATTATACAAAGCATGTATCGAAGCACTCTATCCTCAGAATGAAGCATATCGGAATAGTA
>Ga0265301_10001354_pt1 | contig 32474 bp, 40 predicted proteins | sample AusTroGonzalo_MG_2_FD_193488 | JGI IMG/M metagenome (GOLD analysis project Ga0265301, IMG submission 193488) | Bovine rumen microbial communities from tropical cattle in Woodstock, Queensland, Australia - Gonzalo_04 | ecosystem: Host-associated > Mammals > Digestive system > Stomach > Rumen ... | reverse complement strand
CAATAAGGCCATGAAGGGCATCAAGCAGGAGACCAAGGATTACTCCGAGCTGATGAAGAATCTGAATGGTGCCAATCTGAATACTCTGGCCAAGGCCTATTCCAATCTGAATAAGCAGATCAAGAATCTCACTCCTGGCACCGATGAATTCATCAAGAAGAGCCAGCAGCTCAAGCAGGTGAAGGCCAGGATGGATGAGATCCAGCAGGGCATCAGAGGCACTCACAAGACTCTTGACTCCCTGAAGGGCCTGCTTCCCAAGCTGGGCCTTGCCACCTTCTTTGCTGCTGCCGGTAAGGCTGTGATTCAATTCGGCAAGGATGCCATCTCTCAGACACAGCTCATCGGTGACCGGTGGGGCCAATTCACTCATGGCATGAAGAGTGCCTACAATTCCTTTGTGGCAGACCTTTCCTCCGGCAAGGGATGGAAGGAACTCATCCAGAATATGAGGGACTCCTACAATGTGGGCAAGCAGGTGGAAGCCATGCTGGATGAGCTCTTCGAGAGGCAGAATTCCCTCACTCTCACAGAGGCCGAATACAATGTGGAGATTGAGAAGAATAAGCAGATCATGAGGGACCAGACCAAGACTGCAGAGGAGAGGCTTGCTGCCTCCAATGAGGTCTTGAGGCTGGAGAGAGAGCTGGCCGAGGAGAAGAAGAGCATTGCCCAGCAGGAGGCCGATGCCTACAAGATGGAGCTCCAGCAGAGGACCAAGCTCACAGATGCCGAGATGGAGGCCTTCATCGAGGAATACAATCAGAATCGGGACCTGATCCAGCAGGCCACCGATTATCAGACTGAATATGACAGGCTTCAGCAGAGTGTGGAAAGATGGCATACTGCACTGATGACATCGGATGATGCTCTCACAGATGAGCTCACTCAAAATCAGTATGACCTTGCAGTAGAGGCCTTCAATGCTTTCAAGGAAGGAGCTGACCAGACTGTGGCATATTGGGCCGATGTCATCAATCGGTACAATCTCGGCAATGATGAGATGGTATCCAATTATGTGCAGGCTCTGGCCAAGCAGAAGAATGCAGAGGCCGATTACTACCGGAGCACATCCAGGACTGCCAGCACCAATTCCTCCCTCCGGAAGCAGATCCGGCAGGAGCAGTCCAAGGCTGCTGAGGATGCCTTCAAGAAAGAGGTGGATGCCTCTGACCGGCACTTCAAGGAGCTGCAGAATCAGGCCAAGCAGGCCTATGTCAATGGTGAGCTCTCGGAGCAGCAGTACCAGAATCGAATCACTTCAATCCAGGAGCAGTCCCTCAGGGCCAAGATTGCCATTGCCGAGAGGTACAAGAAAGAGACTCTGGAGTATGAATCACAGCTTCTGGATATGGCTGTCAAGGAAGAGCAGGAGCTCCGGAAGGTGCTTGAGCAGGCTCAGGCTGATGTCGATAAGGTCATGGCCGAGCTGGAGAAGGAGGCCGAGAAGGAGATAGAGGCTGCTATGGCCGAGCTTGACAAAGAGATGCAGGAGCAGATCCAGCATCTTCTTGACCTTGCAGATCAGGCCGAAGAGGTCCGAGCTGCCTTGGATCCACAGACTGCACTTGGTCAGCAGCTTGAGGCAGAGATAGCCTCCCTGCAGGAGATGTATGACAATAAGATGCTCTCCGAAGAGGAATTCCAGAAGGCCAAGCAGCAGCTCATCAAGGACTTTGCCAAGGAGAATCTCAATATCGAGATGGAAGGCTGGATGAAGGGTATCGAGGTGGCCAGCAGCTATTGTGACAAAGTAGGTGACATGGTGTCTGCTCTCCAGGATGCAGAGCTTGCCAGCCTCGATGCCCAGATGCAGGCAGAGCTGGCTGCTGCCGGTGACAATGCCGAGAGGAGAGAGCAGATCGAGGCAGACTATGAGCAGAGGAAGCTGGATACTCAGAAGAAGTATGCTGTGGCCGATATGGTCATCAATATAGCCAAGACCATTGCTGCCGGAGCCTTGGCTGTCATGCAGGCCTTTGCACAGCTTGGCCCAATCGGTGGTGCCATCAGTGCAGCTCTTATCGGTGTCACCACTGCTGCCGAGGTGGCCATGATCATAGCTCAGAAGAATGCCATCATGAATACCACTGTGGGCAGCACCGGCTCCACCGGCTCCCAGACAGGTGCCAGGGTGGCCACCGGATACTCTTCCGGAGGCTACACCACTCAGGCCAGCAATGACTACAAGGAGGTGGGTGTGGTCCATGCCAATGAATGGGTGGCACCGGCCTCGATGGTCCGGTCCAATCCCATCCTCTTCCGGAGGCTGGAGATGGCCAGAAAGACCGGCTCCCATGTGTCCGGTGTGGGTGGCTTTGCCGATGGTGGCATGACATCCCAGGGCGGTGCAGCTCCGATGGAGCAGTCCATCAGCCAGATGGATCCGGCAGTGCTGGCCCAGCTCACTCAGGTGCTGCAGTACATCATCGACAATGGCATCCCTGCCTATGTGCTGCTCTCCGATATCAACAAAGCTCAGGATCTGCAGAGGCAGATGAAGAAAATCACCAGCAAGACATGAGACTAGTCACCGATAAAGGAGAGCTCACTCTCCCTTCAGATTTCAGCTTTGAGATCGAGCAGAATAGTGCCTTCTTCTCCGAGGAAGGTGCTGCTTCTATTACTGCCACCATTCCGGCCACTCCCCAGGACCAGTCCAGGCTTGGCTTCCCTGCCAGGCTGGCCAGGAAGGATAGATTCATCAATACCATGAATGCTTCCATCCAGAAGGGTGTGTACCAGAAGCATGGCCAGCTTGTGATTGCATCCTCCGATGAGAGGACCATCACCTGCACTATGGCCTTGGAGGATTCTGACCTGTACACTCAGCACAAGGATAAGAATCTCAAGGAGATCTTCTCGGCCAAGGTGCTGACCGATTACAATACTCCTCTGGCATGGTCAGAGGCTCTCATGAAATACTACCAAGGCCGAGACACTCAGCAGCAGGCAGCTATCCTCTCAGACTTTCGGCTGTGTCCTGTGGCGGTCAATTTCAATGAGGAGCAGGGCACCTACCAGGTGAACAATGAGCCTAACCGGAGCAGTGTGCACAATGGCTTCTGGGACTTGCTCCATGAGCACAGGATTGTGCAGGAGGGAGACAGCAGGGTGACTGTGCCGGAAGGGTATGGCCTGGCTCCATTCCTGAAGCTCTCGGCCTTCTTCCACCGGCTCTTTGAGCTGCTTGGCTATACAGTGGGCCAGAATTGCTTCTCCAGCAATTCGGCTCTCTCCAGCCTCATTCTCCTTCACAACTGCTCCGATGTGGTCTGCAATGCCAGAATAGACTACTCCGATCTGGTGCCGAATAAGACCGTCTCCGAGATTCTGGACTGGATGAATCAGAAATTCCATGCCCAGATATCGGTGAATCCGGAGGAGAAGGTGGTGGACATCCTGCTGATGGAGGATATCCTTCAGGCTCACTCTGACCATGACCTGACACCGGAGGTGCTGGGCCATCTGAATTATGCCTACAATGGAAGCTCAAGGGTGACCATCACTCCGGATACTTCCCTGGATGGTGCCACTGCTGCCGATGAGACGGTGCAGGACATCATCAGCAAGTATGGTGGATGGGTGGAATGTGATGAGGATGAATTCTCCAGGCTCACCAATGAGACATTTGTGCTCCGGCTCTCCCTGGGCCGATTCTATGAGGTGAAGGATGGCATTGCCAAGCTCATCGGCACAAACTACTTCAAGTATGACCGGAAGAATGCCGATGGTGCAGAGGACTTCTCTCCGGAGGATCTGGTGCCTCCGATGGTCTATGTCAGTGGAGTGCTGATGCCTTACATCGGTGAGAGGAAGCACAGGAATACCACCTACAAGGACAGTGATAAGGACCAGGACCAGGATATCATCATAGCTGAGTATGCTGGCTCCTCTTCCTCCGGCAGATACCGGTATGCCACCACTCAGAAGTATGATGACACCGGTGCCGAGAGATCGGGCCGGTACAATCTGACTGCAGAGGATATGTACTTCAAATTCTTCCAGGGATATGGAGACATCATCCTGAATAACAAGATCGAGGTGAGTGGCAAATTCAATCTCAAGATTGAGGACATCTTCCGGTACAATATGTATGCTCTCAAGCACATGGATGGCCAGAAGCTGCTGCCCACTTTCCTCAAGTATGAGGTAGGCCGAAAGATTCAGTGCCTGGAGGCCAAATTCATCCTGGTCAAGACCTTTGCCGATGGCATCTCCGATGAGCCGGTGACTCCTCCTGCTCCCACACTTGTATGGCAATTCAACAATTCCGAGCTGGAAGAGATTGAGGCAGGCTGGCCGGATCCTGGATATGGTATCGATACCTGGTATCAGTGGAATGAGAATGACCAGTACCATGTGCTGCAGCCTTCTGCTCCACAGGATCCACCGGCATACAGAGGCCAGCAGTCCCAGCATGTCACCAGGCACATTGATATCTGGGAAGAGGACCTTCGGGCCGGTGGCCAGAGTGCTCACATAATCCAGTCCAATGTGACCTTTGAGCAGTGGTATGATGCTGTGGCCCAAGCCAGATAATGTCCGATAGGGCAGTGGGAATCAATAGTAAATTTGCGACATGGCAACAGTAACACAGAGACCGGATGCTCTCAGCCTCCTGAGGAATCTGAAGAGCTACAAGATCAACACTTCAGCAGCTATCACCTTCAAGCTGCTGAAGGGTAATGATACTGTCATCGAGGAGACCTACCATCCGGATGGTACCAATGTGGTCACCATCGACATTCAGGATGTGGTGGCTCAGTACCTGGAGGTCCAGCTCCCTGACTACAATATCTCCTTCAATCAGTCCAAGGCAGCAGCCACCTTCACCACTCAGGTGGATGGGGACACCATTCACAGCTTCAAGGTGGTATCCGGTGGTGTGCGAAAGCTGGCTCTTGATCCGAGTGACTTCCTGAAGGCTAACTGGCTCACATGGCAGCCTCAGACCAAGAAGGTGAGATGGAATCAGCAGGAGTATCTCTCCTATTATTTCGTGGTGGATGGTGTGGTCAAGGTAAGGGTGTACAAGGCCTCCAGCACCTACACCTTCACTCTGACCACCGGCTCTGCCGGAGACTATCTCTCCATCAATACCGAGATGGCCCACATCTTCCAGGAAAGTGGCCAGACTCTTGCCGATCTGCAGGGATACTTCGATATCTGGGTGGAGACCACCAGTGGCACCAGGCTCTCCTATGTGCAGAGGTACATCTTCCAGCCGGTGACCAGGGAGGAGCACTACTTCATGGCAGTGAATTCCCTGGGCGGTGTGGATACCTTCTGCTTCACCGGTGCCCAGACCATCAATCCCTCCATTGACCATGAATCTGCCCAGCAGGCTGGCAAGAAGATAGATATCACCAATTCTCCGGAGAGGAGCTGGCAGCAGAATACCGGCCACTTCGGAAAGAGTGAGGCTATATGGCTGTGGGAATTCTTCTCCTCCAGCAAGCAGTGGGCGGTGGTGGATGGAAACCTTGAAGAGATTGTGCTTGACACTTCCAGCATCCAGGCCAAGGACAGTGACAATGTGAACACCAGCAGCTTCTCCTTCTCACTTTGCGAGGAGGGCCAGCTTCTGAAGATTCCAAGGAGCCTTGATGTGCCTCCGGTTATCACTGTACCATCCCCTGGAGGAGAGCTTTTTTTTTTAGCACCTAGGGTAGTCGATTATCCGGATGCCAATCTGGAGGACTCGCTGCTCTTCCTGGTGCAGTCACCTTATGTGCAGGAGTGGAAGAAGATATCCCTTGGCACACTGAAGGCATGGATCAAGGAGATCTTCACTCCCTATGAGGATCTCCCACTGAGGCTGGAGATACTGGATAGCGGTGATGGCTTCCTTGCCTGGGGTGAGACCACTCATCTGAGCTGCAGAGTGTGGAAGGGCAATTTCGTGGAAGTGACCAATGAGGTGACTGCCTGGAGCATCTCCAGAGATTCCGGAGTGCCGATTGAGGATGCAGCCTGGCTGCTGAAGCAGAAGGTTAGGAATTTTGAGGGAGAGATTGACATAGCATTCACTGCCCAGGAGAATGACCTTGGAGAGACCACAACTCAGCAGGGCACCATCTTCACCATCACAGCGAATATAGAGGAGCAATCCACAAGAGCAACAATAGTAATTTGATGATATGGAAATAGCAAGAAATCGAATCCGGAGAGATTATGCACCACTGACCGTCTCGGCCTCGCTGGTGTGTGATTCTGCCTACTCTCCTGTGATGCAGGTGTACAGTGCTGCCCAGAATGAGTATCTCCCTGACAGGAGCCTCTCTCCCACTGTGCTCCGGCCAATAGTGAATGCTGCTGCCTCCGATGGTAGCTGGCCCACTCCTTCGGCCAATGCCCAGCTTGCCAATATGAAGTGGTATGTGAACAATGTGGACATCACAACCATTGCAGCCTGGTCAGGCCTTTTCACCATTGACACTGTAGGCTCCACCAGAGGCTCCATTGCCATCTACAAGAATCTCACTCCTGGATCCGATGTGACCATGAGATTCGAGGCCGAGCTGGTGGATAACCGTCTCGGTGTCATCATCCCCATCAGGACCGATGAGATCACTCTCTCCACCATAGATGCCTCCAATGATGGCTACAATATGAGTGTGGGAGAGGATAAGACTCTCCGGTACAATTCCCTCCTGGATAAGCTGCTCCTGTATGACTACAAGGTGGCACATGGCCTCATCAGTCCCAGCTCTGCCGGAGAGGCTGCTGCAAGGGATGGCAATGAGTATCAGAGGACCATCCCCATCGAGGTATTCAAGGGAGAGACAAAGCTCACTTCCGGATACACTGTGAAGCTCTACAAGGTCAATTCGGCATCATCCATCACCGAGGTGTCTGCCTCCGATTATGAGGTGGTCTCCATCAGCACCACCGGCATTGTGCTTGACCTGAGACTCATCTCCAAAGCTGACTACATGGTGAAGGCCTTCTCCGGTGCCACCGAGCTGGCCAGGGCCCAATTCTCTGTCAATCGGCTGTGGGCCGATTTCAAGGCTTCCCCCTGCAATGAGACTTCCATCCTGCCGAATCAGACTGCCAGATTCGACCAGGCTCAGGTGGACTCCGAGGGCAAGAAGATTGAGTGTCCTGAGAATGTCATCAAGATTGTCTGGCACACTGCCACTGCTGCCATCAATGATGTGGAGCACAATGAGGGTGACATCACTGTATTCCAGCTCTCCAAGACCGGTGTGGAGAAGGACTATCCCAATGACTGGATTGATGTATTCATCGAAGCACAGCAGAAGGAAGAGCACAAGGTGGCTACCGATGGCACCGATGTATTCACCGATGAGGATGGTAATATCTTAATTTTCAACTAGCCATGAAATACATCTTTGCATCCAAGGCCAAGTGCCTGCAATATGAGATAGCACTGAGGCACCATGTGGATAAGGGTGCCAATGTGGTGCTGAATGAGAAGGAAGTGGAATGCTGCCCCAGGCTCTCTGCTGCCGAGACTCTTGAAGAGAAGGCTGCTCTCCTGGAGGGCACCATCTTCAATTCTGCTGCCGAAATGTTGAATTATATAAACAGCTAGCAATATGAGCAATTATTCTGCACAAGGATCAATCACCATCAAGAGACTCCGGAATGGTGATTCCCTCTTTATGAGCCTTGAGCTCAATGGCAAGCCACTCTACCAGAGCTATGATGACCAGACCGGCACTGTGGCTCCTGACTGGACAGTGGCAGCGAATCAGCCTATCATCACTCCCCATGTCTCCAGCACCAAGAGTGGAGCTGTGACCACTTCTCTCCACACCTGGACCTACAATGGTGTGCAGCTTGTATTCAATGGTGCCACATCCGGAGGCTACACCACCGATTCCACCGGCAAATTCGCCTTGAATCCGGTGAATGGTGCACTGAAGATCATTGACAATCTGGCCTCTTCGGTCAATACTGCCAATGACACTCTCCAGTATGCCTGTGTGGCCACTGTGGCTGGAGTGGAATACAATCTCTCCAAGAGCATCGACATCCAGATCCAGAAGGGCGGTGCATCCTCCTACTATGGCTTTGTCAATGCCTCCTCCCTGCAGCTCGATGAGAGCCATGACTCGGTGACTCTGGCATCCGAGCTTTGGCTGTCTGCTGCTGCTGTGAACAGCTACTACATCAAGTGGTACAAGGGCAATACCGAGTGGGCAGCAAAAGCCGGTCAAAAGACCATCACTGTGACCAGGGCCGATGTGGATGGCTCCCAGCTCTTCATTGCCGAATTCTACAAGGCTCAGGGAGATACCAATTACATCTGCCGGTATGGCATCTCTGTCATCGACACCTTGGATGAAATCATCCTGGTGCCTTACATCTATTCGGCCAATAAGGAGGTGGACACCAATAATCCGGTGGTAGTGAAGGCCAGGATTGTGAGGGCATCCACCAATGCTGTGCTCACTCCCAGCAATCCCACCTGGGCCTTCACCATCATGGATGGGGATACCTGGACAGTGAAGGGCACCAGTAACACCGATTCCATCACCGTGACCACTGCCCACACAGACCAGCAGGATGGCTCCACTCATGATGTGGAAGTGCTGGCAGAGGTCTCCTTCGATTCACTATCATCTTAATTTCATATCATTATGGCACTCAAAAATCTCGCAACTGCTGCACAGGTCCAGAGTATTCTCAAAACCAACAGCATCCTTGTCGAAGTGGGAGGCTCCATCCGGAGAATCACTCTTGACAAGCTCATCGAATCCATCAATGCCGGTGAGGAAGAGCTCCTCAGGTCAGTGGCCTGGGGTGTCCCCATCAAGCAGCATTCCCAGAGCTCCTCTGCCTGGGGCCGAGTGGGCAATCTTGACATGTGGGCACTCTACAAGAGCCAGTGTGGCCGGTACCTGGTGAAGAATAACGGCCATGCAGCCAAGCTCTCTGTGACCAATTCCGGAGTGTATGCCGATGGCACCACTCTGAATGAGAATCTCGGCCATGTCATCTGCCACTTCCCGAAACTCTACTACAGGGTGCAGGAAGATGCTGTGACCGGCATTCCTTACCTGTGGATGAGCCTCATCCCCATCGGTGGCCACTTCATCCCTGAGGCCAATATCGGTGCCTACAAAGGCTCTATGGCCAGCTCTGCTCTGGTCTCCAGAAGCGGTGTGGCTCCTGCCGGATCCAAGACCATCGAGGCCTTCTGGGCAGCAGCTCAGGTCAATGGTGCCAAGTGGGGCCTCATCAACTATGAGCACAAGAAGCTCATGATGATGCTCCTCCTGTCTGAGTATGGCAATCCCAATGCTCAGGCAGTGCTGGGCAATGGTGTCACTGGCAGTGACAATGGCTCAGACTACACAACTCCTCTGAGCTGGAATCTCGGTGCCACCAAGAGCCTTGGTGATGCCTGTGGCAAGGTGGATATCTCCTGGACCACTTCCGGAGGAGCTGCTGTGCATGATGCCAATCATGTGAGCCTCTTCGGTATCGAGGATCCCTATGCTCTCCAGTGGGAATTCACTCAGGGTATCTACTGTGGCAATTCCGGCAATACCGGCCAGACCGGTGCAGAGGTATTCCTCTATGAAGGTAACCGGATGCCCACTGCCGGTGAGCTGGCATCCCATCCCAATGGTGACTACCGGCAGCTCACTCGCCTCACAGCTTCTGGCTACATCCAGGAGGAAACTGTGGGAGAATTCTTCGATCTGGTGCCTACCGTGCATGGTGGTGGTGGCACTTCCTATTGGGGTGACTATCACTATGCGAATGCTACAGGACAGGTTGTGTACTGGGGCGGTCTTGCGCATGACGGTGCGGCCTGCGGTCTCGCCGCTGCGCTCTCGAATGACGCCTGGTCGGCCTCGCATGCGCCTCTCGGCTCTCGCCTTGCCTATTATGGCGAATTGACCGTCATGTCCGGAAGAGAGCTGGTAGCTGAAAGCTAGCCAGATCTGTCAAGCTCTTTGAATCTGTGGAGAATCCACCTATTGTGTAGATAGCTTTGGAAATCCATCCTCCTGCCTCCCTGCTCTTGAGTGGGGAGGCTGAGAGCTGACAAGTGAGGATGGTAGGCAGAAGGGAGTGAGAGCTAGAGGTTGTGTACTGGGGCGGTAATGCGAATAACGGTGCGAACTGCGGTCTCGCCTATGCGAACTCGAATAACGCCTGGTCGAACTCGAATGCGAATATCGGCTCTCGCCATACAATGAAACAAACTACACTCCCTGCGCCTCGACCTTGCATCCTGGCAGTGCAATGTAGGTGCCGATATTCGGCATCGATGTCGGAAAATGTCAAGCGGAAAGGCAATGCCGGTAATGGCAAAGCAAGCAGTGCTAGTAGGACTAAACTTATAGGTTTAGTTTCGGAAGCTCTGGGCATCGAGTCATTGCAAGCGGACTCGAATTTAGTGGGCCTGAAAGATGGCCAGTATGGTGACCAATCAATCAACTATGCCAAAGCGAATAGGACATATCTATGAGAAGATTGTGGACATGGACAATCTTCGAGCTGCCGATAAGGAAGCTCAGGCAGGGAAGGTGAAGAAGAATCGGCACATCCGGAGGCATAACCTTCGGGCCGAGCAGGATCTCCAGGAGGTGCAGCAGATGATGCTCACCTTCTCCTTCCCAGATCCTGACTATGAAGATATGGAGATACACAATGACTCCGGCAAGGATAGGGTGATATCCAGGCAGAAATACCATCCCTGGAGAATCATCCACCATGCCATCATGAGGGTGGTAGGGCCTGAGATGTACAAAAACCTGATAGCGGATACCTTTGCCTGTGTGCCTGGCAAGGGTATCCACTATGGTGTAAGGAGGCTGAAGATGATGCTCCGGAGGTATCCGGAGTATAAATACTTCTGGAAGGCCGATTACAAGAAATACTATCAGAGCCTTCCTCATGAGGTGTGCATGGCTGCATTCCGGAGGAAATTCAAGGATGAGAGATTCCTCCGGCTCATGGAGCTGGCCATCTTCAATTATGATTCAGGGCAGGTGATACTTGAAATGCTGGAAGATGAGCAGGAAAAGAGGAGGAAGAGGGATGCCCATCGGAGGGTATCCGAGCCAGACCATCGGAAACTTCTCGGCAAGCAGGGTGGACCATCACATGAAGGAGAAGATGCACTGCAAGTGCTATCTCCGGTACTGTGATGACACTATGGGACTGGCAAGGACCAAGGCAGAGGCCTGGAGGATGCTGAATGAGTATGACCGGATCTCTTCAGAGCTTGGTCTGGTGGTGAAGGCTTCGGCCATTGTGGCACCAATTGCACATAGAGGCTATGGCAAGAAAAAGCGGAAAAGACAGAGAGGCCGAGGTGGTAGTAGGGAGAAGCATTGACTTCCTTGGCTATGTATTCTCTCGGAAAAATGTCCGACTTCGGAAATCTGTGAAGCATAAATTTGCAGTAAAAGTAAAGACCACTAAAAGTGAGCAGAGGCTCCGGCAAGTGAAAGCATCCTATTGGGGATGGTGCAAGTGGGGCAACTGCAAGCACTTGTGGAATGTATTAACGAATTACGATATGAGCTTTGCTGATAAAGGCATCAGGGCCAACAAAAAGACCAGGGATGGGAAGAAATACTTCTCTGCCAAGAGTGTGGCCATCACTGATGTGCTGAATGTCCCCATCACAGTGGTGGACTTCGAGGCCGGTATCAAGACTTCCAAGGGAGATGACCGGTATGCTGTGCTCATCATCAAGGATGGTGAGCAGTACAAATTCATGACCAGTGCCTTCGAGATCAAGAATGTGCTGGAGCTGGCCAGGGATGCCGAGAAGGCAGGCCAGAAGATCTTCCCTGTGGAGAATGTCATCATCCGGAAGCGGTCCTTCGGTGATGGCAAATCATCGTATTACTTTGAAGAATAATCGTAAATCTATAGCAAGATGAAAACTCTGATGCACATTGCTGAAATCCCTGAGAGTGGGGTGTATGTAATCCTTGAAGGCCACCTGGTGCGCCTCTTCTTCGATTTCACAGATCCTGTGGTACCGGAAGGTGAGGAATCCTATCCGGAGGACCTGAAGGCTTGTGAGAGCATCGATGTGGAAGGCAATGCCTATGGTGAGATTGTCTCGGCCATAGTCAATGACCACTACTCTCCGGATGCCTACCAGGCTATCCTGGCCAATTATGAGCTGGCCAAGGACTCGAAATCCGGCATCCCTGCTGCCAAGAAGCAGGAATACCTTGCTGAGTATGCTGCCTTCCAGGACTGGAGAAGCCATGCCAAGGAGGTAGCTCACATTGCTGTGGCCTTCATCGAGGGATAAGCCATGACCACTGCCAGAGCTCACATGGTGGTCAGAAGGAAGGCCAAGGATGGCACTCCTGGTGCTGCCGGTGCGAAGGTGCGATTCTGCACCTATACCACCGGCAGGGCCTATCTCTCCGGTGGTGCCGGTGAGGAATTCTATGATGTGGCCTTCCATGCAACCTACCAGCAATTCTTCCGGTGCATCAAGAGCTATCCTGCCTCCGAGACTCACTCTCCCACTCAGAGTGGGAATAATGCCTATTGGGAGTGGCAGCAGGGCCTGGAGATGCTCTTTGTGAATATGCTCTGTGCCAATGAGGCCTTCCTGAACAATCTCACAGTCCGGCACATGTACACCACCGATGGCAAGGTGCAAATCATCGAGGGTGGACTACTGAAGGCATACAATGCCTACCTGCAGGATGTGAAGATCTTCGGCACCAGCAGGTGCCCATTTGTGAGGTATGATGGCTCCTGGTCATGGGATGAGTCATCTGCTGCACAGCTCCATGACAATCTGCTGATGGCCGGTGGTGGAAGCTGGGTGCTAGCTGCCGGAGGATTCCCCTGGGATGTGGGCCAGAATGGCAGAAGGGTGTGGATCACAACTCACCGGTACAATGGCACTCTGTCTGAAGGAGCTGTGGAGATTGATGCCCCTTCAGGAAAGTATTTCTTCGAGGATGGGAAGAAGAAAAGCAGCCTTAAACTTGCCTCCAGAGAAGCTGTGGAGCTCCTGGGCATCGGTGAGGACAATACCTTCTATGGGTGGCTGGTCACCAATCGACTCAATATCGAGACCAATAAGCAGTATGGCCGGAAGCAGCTAGTGCTGGCCAATGGTGAGGTGAGATACACCGGCAATGGTACTTCCCATAGCTGCTCTCTCAACTGCAAGACCTTCGATGGCAGCACCATCTATGCCTATACGATGAGCACCACTGGAAGATACCAGATCACTCTCCCTTCGAGCTGGGGACTCTCTGCTTCTGACTACATGGTGATGCTCACTCCACAGGGAAGAGCCTATGGATCCTCTGCAGAGGCTTGCATCAAAGCCACTCTGATGGAGAAGTATGATGGCTATTTCTATGTGGAGCTATCCGATGATGCCACTAACAACTGGGGCGGTGGATTCAATTTCCAGATAATCAATCTCAATGATTGGACCTAGTATATTTTGTGTAATCTAATCCGTATGCGCCATGAAAAAGACATTTGCATTTTGGGTGTGTCTCCTCACATCGGTAGGTCTTTTCATTGGTGGATTCTTTGTGCCCCCGATGGGTGTCATCGATGGCTCTTTGCTAAAGGCTGTGGGACTTCTCCTAGGCTTTGGCACTTTGGGCCAGGCTCCCATACTACTCGAATCACTGAAAAGTGCGAAATTCACCAAAGGAGACATGACTGTAGAGGTCACCAGAGGAAAGCACCATCATTCACAATTTGAAGAAGAAAATCATGAAGATCCTAATTGATAACGGTCATGGTGCCGAGACTCCAGGAAAGAGGTCTCCTGATGGCACCTTCAGAGAATACCGGTACACCAGGGAGATAGCTGCCACAATCGTGGAAGAGCTCCAGCAGGCCGGTCTTGATGCCGAGAGGATTGTGCCGGAGGATACCGATATCTCCCTCAAGGAGAGATGCCGGAGAGTCAATGAGTGGTGCCGGAAACTCGGTGCCCAGAATGTGCTCCTGGTATCCATCCACAACAATGCTGCCGGATCTGATGGCAAGTGGCATGAGGCCAGAGGCTGGAGTGTCCATGTGAGCCTGAATGCCTCTGCCAATAGCAAGGCTCTTGCTCAGAGACTCATCGACTCTGCCACAGCTCATGGTCTCAAGGTGAGGAAGCACAGCCAGAAGGAGCCTTGGTGGCCTCAGGATCTGGCCATGTGCCGAGACACCAAGTGTCCTGCAGTGCTCACCGAGAATCTCTTCCAGGACAATCGGGAGGATGTATCCTTCCTCTTCTCCCAGGAGGGCCGGAATGCCATTGTGCAGACTCATCTGGATGCCATTGTGAAATACATCATGCTCCGATGAGAAGGATCCTCAGCATACTCCTCGCACTCCTCATCCTCCAAGGGTGTGGAGTGTGCCGACACTTCAAGCCAAAGGATGAGGTCAATGTGAGGGATTCCCTGGTGCTGCACATCAAAGACTCTGTGGCCATCCAGTATGTGCCGGTGGAAGTGCCGGTGCCGGTGGAAGTGATGAGAGAGATAGTCCCTGCTCAGGACTCCTCCCACCTGGAGACCAGTGTGGCCGAAAGCACTGCCTACATTGACTCTCTCGGCTTCCTTCACCACAGCTTGGAGAATAAGAAGGGAAGCACTGTCAGCACCACTGTGCCGGTGGAAGAGCACCACCATTCCGAGGTGCAGCAGCAGACTCATGAGGAGGACCACCAGGAGACCATCATCGAATACATTCCGAGAGAGCTATCCTGGTGGCAGAAGTTTTGGATCGGCTCCGGTAAGGTCCTCTGGGCCTTGCTTGCCGGAGCTCTGATCTTCTTCCTGATCCGGCTCTACTTCAAGAGATAAATACCAATCTGTTTTGATATTATTGAATCGGTTTTGTGAAAGAGGCCTGCAGTGATGCAAGCCTCTTTTCGTATTCTTTCCCTCGCTAAAATGCTGCCTTCCTGTGCCGGATGGCATCATTGGCCTCCTCTATGTCATGTGGAGTGTAGATATCGGTCATCAGCAGGCTGTGGTGCCTTGCCTGATTCCTCACAGATAGGAGGTCAGTATTCTCCCTGATGAGGTCAGTGATGCCGGTATCCTTGAGGCTGTAGAATTTCCACTTTTCCGGCCACTGGAGAGGCTTCCTCACATAGTGGCTCCAGTAGTCAGTGAATTGCTTGGAGGAGTGGTGCTCCGGTCCAGGTTTTAGCGAGTGAGAGAATAAGTAGTCACTATCCGGATGGGAGAAGATATCCAGCTCGATCATGAGCTTGAGCACCACATCCGGCAGGGTGACTGTGCCATCCTTCCTATTCTTGGAGCTGTAGTCAGGGATGAAGATGGTGCCTCTCTTGATGGAGATGTGCTTGAGCTGGATGTAGCTCATCTCATTGGGCCGGATGAAGCAGTAGTACAGGATATAGCAGGCCAGCAGATAGTGCTTATTGGTCTCCAGGAGGTGGCTCCGGAGCTTGGCCATTGCATCCGGAGGCAGCACTGTGCGATTCTTCTTGCCGGATCTCTGGCCACCGAGTGTCTGCAGGCTGGCCGATGGATCATTCTCTACAAAGCTGTGGGATAGCAGCCACTTTGAGAAGGTCCTGAGCCATCCGACATAATTATCCCTGGTCCTGACCGAGAGGCCTTTGTCAAGCCACAGCCAGTCCACAAACCGGCCAAGGAGCCTGGAATCGAATTGGTACACATAGCGGATGGGAGAAGGCTGCTCTTCATTCCAGGCATTGAAGTTATCCAGGAAGGAGGTGTATCCCTTCCAGGTCTTGAGCCGGAGCACATCATCGGCCTTGCACCTGCTCAGGAAGCTCCGGTACTTATCGGTGACATCCTGCCAGGTGGCATACTGCTCCGGAGCAGCATACTGGATCCAGGGATTCCATCCTTGCTGGAGCTCCAGGATGATTCTCTCCAGGAGGTCATTGGCATACTTCCTCCTCTCGGAGACCTTGGTGAATTTCGGTGAGATGCGGATCCTCTTCCTTCTCAGCTTCCCGATGGCAGGATCAAAGGCATGGAAGGAGATGTACCAGTAGCACTTGGCACAGGAGAGGTGTGGCATTGTGTAGGACCTAACTGAAGCAGGTAGGAGACCTTTACCGGTAGAAAGCATTTTTTTTTCTTTCGGGCCTGGGAAAGCTCGAAAGAAATGTGTCTCATTTGTGTCTCGGCTCCGAGTGGATTCAGCAGGGTAATTCGCTGATATTGAATCACTTGGGCGGTGTTTTGTAGCGGGAGTGGGTTTCGCTTCCCCAGGTTTTTCTCTCATAACTCATTGAATATCAATAGTGGCCGGAGCCAATTTTCGTGGCTCCTGTCTCAATTCTGTCTCAGAGACCGGTGTGGTAATATGCTGGATTGCAGTGCCTTCCATGCTATGACATTACGGATTTAGGCCGGAGAAGGCAGAATGGGCACCTTCTGGGGCAGGCTTCCCCTGCATCCCTTTTTCCAGCTCCTCCAGCCTGGCAGTCATCCGATTGATGGCTGCAGCCTGATTCCTGATCACTTCCTTCATCCAGCTCTCATCCTCCGGCCTCTGCACCGGTGGATCCTTCACTATCATATCTCCCTCATCCAGCACCAGCCATCTGAGAGATAGGTCAGGATATTTATTGATAATTGTCTTGACCTTATCCACTCCGAGGCTGTTTCCACTATCCAAAAATCCAACAGAGAAGCCGGTTGCCTGGTAGAATTTATTCTTGCTAATACCTTGATATTCAAGGTATTTTTTAATTTTCTCTTTTTCGGTCATAAAAAATGTTGATTTTTGTCTTGATATATCAAGATAATTGTCTATATTTGCACTGTGGTTGGACAAATGTTGGACAAAAGCCACCACAAAGATAACAATTAAAACCGATTCAATTATGAAACAAGGACCTTTTACTAGAGCAATCGAGCTCATCTCCGAGCATCATTCCTCACAGATTTCTATCAATCTCCCCAAGAATGACTTTGTGGGAGATCTTGGCAAAACTGATTGGACCATCCACATCAATAAGTGCTGCCATTCCGTAATTGCAGCTCTCATCAAGGAAGGATTCATCCTTCACATGGGTGAGCAGGGCATCTCTGTGGACTATATTGGATAGGAGGGCAGGTCATGGATGCTAGGAAACTTACTTTCGGTGATGTGGTGAAGTACCACAAGACCATCCTTCAGCTTGTAGGCATCAAGAAGTGCCACAATCCTGCTCTTCATGGCCAAGACTTCGAGGCCATCTACAATGGTCCCTATGCTGTGCAGGCCTTGGTGGATGACAGCTCCATCGAGCCGGTGGCCATCACTCCTGAGCTGCTGGCCAAGTGTGGCTTTGAATCCTTCCTTGGAATAGAGAATAGGCAGTGCTGGCTCCACAAGCAGACCGGCCTTCTCCTCAGAGGTGGTGGATTCGGCATATATGAGCTGCAGCTTGAGAATGGCCCACTGGCCATTGAATGGGATGCCAGGTGGATACACCAGCTTCAGCAGGCCATGAGGCTTGCAGGGATGGTGGATCCGGCCAATCACATTGGTGAGATACTTCAAGAATCGGCAGATGTATAGGATAAGGATTAATGAATCGGTGATGCAGGCCTCATCTGCCGGAGGCCTGCTTACCACAAAGCTCCATGATTGAAGGTGCCAGCATATTGGTCATTGAGACTCTCAAGAAGAGGCTCTATGAGCTGGAGAAGGACCTTACAGTGGGCAATTACTTTGACCGTATCGATGAGATAAACCGAATCAAGCAACAACTAAACACTTATAGCCATGATAATTATTAAGATTCTCTGCATCCTGGTGGCCATTGTCCTCCTTGCCTGCTTTGTACTTTTCGCTGCACTCATCACTTTCGGAATCCTCATGAAGTATGGGGACCTGGATGATTCTGACATGTATGATGATGACTTTCAAGACTGATTTCGGCCAGATTGAGGTGGATAGATCCGGAGAGGATATGTACCTTCTCACACTTCCACCTTATGGCCATGAGCTCTATGTAGTAGCCTTCACTCCGGAGGGTGCTGTGAGGAAGGCCTGCGAATTTTGGTATCACAAAAGGACTCTAAAACTAGAAAGAATATGACACAGAAATTGGAAAAAGTGGCCGGATGGTTTCTCATTATCATAGCTCTGGTCACCATGTATCTCACCATCTGGGACTTCGACTGGAAGTGTGAGGGACTCTCATTTGTATTCATGATCACCTATCTCTTCTCCGGAGTGATGGGTGTGACTCTGCTCCTGGATGCTGGCCACAATCTGCCGGAGGAATTCTACCGAGAGGAGGCCTAGCCATGTGCACTGTCAAGGACTTCGGCCAGATGGTCATCGACATGAGACGGTGGCAGAATGAATACTTCCGTACCAGGAGCAATTATGCTTTCACAAATGCAAGAGCTCTGGAAAGGAAGGTGGATGCTGTCCTTGAGGCCACTGATTTCTCATACTTCGAGAAGCAGCAGGCCTTCATTGACCGTCTGGTGGACCTTTCCGGATCCCTGATGCTTGCCTTCTCAGAGCTCCGGAGACAGGAGGGCGGTCTCTTTGCCGAGAAGGCCTCTCCGGAGGCCACTGAGGCACTTGAGCACTCCGATGTGACTATTTTATCATTGCAGCAATTAATCGACTATCACAACAAAAATAGAAAGTAATATGAGAATGACTGACATCAAGACAATCAATGATGCCTGCCTGAAGGTGGGTGTGGACTATGAATCCTTTGTGGCCATGATCGGGCCTCTCCCTGAGCACCTGCAGGCCTTGGCAGCTATGGAGATCATCATCAAAGCTCTCAATGATGGCTGGGTGCATCCCCTGGATGGCCTCACAAGAGTGTGGTTTCCTTGGGTGTACATCTATGAAGCTCATGAGCAGGAGAGGATGGAGAAGGTGTATCCTGACCGAGAAGATCTCATCCGATTCACCAGGCCGGATGGATCCTGCGGTCTCGCCTCTGCGAACTCGCTTCACGCCTGGTCGCACTCGTCTGCGAGTGTCGGCTCTCGCCTTGCCATGAAATCCGAATCCGTCTGCATGTACTTCATCCGGAATTTCAAGGACCTTCTGGCCCAATACATCCTGCCGATGGAGGACTGCAATATCCTTGAGAAGTACAGCAGATGATAGACAATTTCTTCTTCCGGAGTGCAGTCAGATCGGCTCCACTCCGGAGGCTTCAAGAGAAGCTGGAGAAGCCTAGGCCGGTGGCCAAGACCTTTGTGGTATTCAAGACTGGAAACAAGACAAAAGTGATTTTGAAATGAGGACTATCAATTATTTCTACAAGCTCGATGCAGAGAAGAGCAGACTCATCATGGCAGCTATTGTGGCCGAGTGTGAGGTCTCTCCCTCTACTGCCTACAAGTGGATGGAGGGCACCAGGAAGCCTGGGGCCCAGGACCAGAAATTCATCCAGAGACAGGTCAAGAAGCACTTCAATGTGACTGTACCGAGAAAGGAGCTCTTTGCCTAGCTATGTATGCAGATATAGATAAGAATGGGCGAGTCTCCATCTTTGAGCTCACCGAGAGTGAGGTAGAATCTCTCTTGGAGGGCCTCAAGCACTACAAAGATTATTGTAACACTGCGACATCACTATTCTGTGACAGGGAGGATCTGTATTGGGATGGCCAGGTGATGGCGAAACTAATAGGACAGATAGAAAGTGTGATTCAGGAGGAGGAAAAATGAATCAAGACTACACAATAACAAAAGAGGATATCTGGCAGGCTACCGAGAATGGTAAGGCTGTCATCATCGATATCTATCCACAGTCGGAGGCCTGCTTTGCCTCCGGTGGCCGGAAGGGATTCAAGATCAGGCCGGATGATAAGAATCCTTCCTGTGCCGTATTCACAAATAAGGAAGGCATCTGGATGGTCCAGGATAAGGGTGGCTCCGACAATCAGGCCAGGACTGCCATCCAGCTTGTGATGAAGGAATACAATCTCACCTTTGGCCAGGCCATGACCTGGATTGCAGAGCACTATGCTCCCCAGCTCCTGGATCAGAGGAAGGACTACAGGCCGGTGAAGCCGGAGGCCACCAAAGAATTCGTGGCAGCTCAGGATGAGGCCACCATCGAGATCCGGCCTTCTGGCAAGTTCACTGCTGCCGAGCTGGACCTGCTGGGATTCGAGATTACACAGGAGCTGTGTGATTCCTTCGGCCTCAAGCCACTGGACTCCTATACCAGAGCTGCCGATGGCCACAAGAATAGTGTGAGGTACTCTTCCAATGAGCACTTCCCGATGTACTACTTCGACTATGGCACATCCGGCAAGAAGGAAGAGGATGCCAAGCCTTGGGGAAAGATCTACCAGCCTCTGGGAGACCTTCGATTCATGTATCATGGCTCCAAGCCGGAGAATTTCTTCTTTGGGGACCTTGAATTCATCGATGAATACCACAAGGCCAAGGCCAATCCCGAATACAAGCGGAAGGTGGTGGAGATGGATGATGAGGGAGAGCCGGTGGAGAAGGAGACCAAGTGGGAGAATCTCATCATCTGCTCAGGGCCTTCTGATGCCATGAATGTGAGGAATGCTTCCAAGGCCTTCCTCCATCCGGATCATCCCACAGAGAAGAAGAATGACTACCATGTGTGCTGGCTCAATTCCGAGACTGCAGATCTCACCGAATACGAATTCTCCATTCTCCAGAGATTGGCCAAGAATATCTACATCCTCTATGATCTGGATGAGACCGGCATTGCCAATATGTACAAGATTGCTCTCCGGTACCTGGATATCCGGATCATCCAGCTTCCCTCCGAGCTGACCAGATTCAGGGACCGGAAGGGAAAGCCTTGCAAGGATGCCAAGGACTTCTTCCTCAAGTTCCGGAGACCGGAGAATCAGAGGCCCTTCCGGCTCTTTGATGATCTGGTAAAGCTGGCAGGCTCCCTTCGCTTCTGGGAGGAGAAATACACCAAGACCGGCAGGGTGTATGACATCAACAATGAGCAGCTCTATGCCTTCCTCCAGGCATCAGGCTACTACCGGATTGCCACTTCCACCAATGCCAAGGGATACACCTTCTGCTTCATCAAGGACAATGTTGTGACTCTCATCGATGAGAATGCCATATCTGCCCACTGCTCCGGATATCTGCTGGAATACATCAAGACTCATCCGAAATACTACAATCAGCAACTGGCCAATACTGTCCACAGGTCCAATCAGATCCGGCTATCCTCATTGGAGAGGCTGGCCATCATCGAGCCTGACTTCAAGAGCTGGGGTGAGAGCTGTGACCACTTCTTCTTCCAGAATGGCATTTTCCGAGTCTCCAAGGATGGTATCCAGGCTGTCAAGCCTGCTGACTGCCCCTGCTCTGTGTATGCCTCTAAAATCCTCCCCAATGACTTCACTCCGATGGAGAAGCAGCCTGGCAAGATGCCATTCTTCGACATCGAATTGACCGATGAATATAAGCAGCTCCTGAGCCAGCTCAATGCTGCATCCCCCACTTCCCCCGAATATTCTTACTTGAAGAAAGAAATTGACACTTTGGGAGATTCAAAGCGGTATCGGCTGATCATCCACAGGGATGACCTTTCCTTCATGAAATACATCTACAACACCGGCAGGACCTACTGGAGAAAGGAGGAGATTGGCATCCCTCTGAATCCGGAAGAAGTGTCCGAGCATGAGCTGCACTTCATCAATAAGGTCATGGCTCTGGGATACCTGATGGACAAATACAAGGCCTCCGGCCAGCCTTATGCTGTATTCTGCATGGAGATGGAGCAGTCCGATGAGGGCACTCACCTTGGTGGTACCGGCAAGAGCCTCTATGCTTCCTCCCTGGAGAGGATCCGGAAGCAGCTCTTCATCGATGGCCAGAATCTGGATAGCAAGAAGGGAGACTTCCTCCTGCAAGGTGTGGAAAGAGGTGTCACTGACAATATCTTCCTGGATGACTTGAATCAGGCAGTGGATCTGCACAAGTTCATGCCGATGATCACCGGCAAGATGGTGGTGAATCCCAAGTATGTGGCTGCATTCACCATTGACTTCAAGGATAGTCCGAAGGTCATCTTCACATCCAATCATGCCATCAAGGGATTCGATGCTTCTCTCCGGAGAAGGACATGGTTTGCAGCCTTCAGTGACTACTACCATGCCGATGACATGCAGAGAGGTCTGAAAGAGAGGTCTCCATTCACCGAATTCAAGAAGAATCTCATCGAGGACTACACTCCTGAGGAGATGAATGCCTTCTACAATTTCATGTTCAACTGCCTGGCCGTATGGCAGAAGATTCGTACCAGGATCCAGCCACCTATGAAGGCCATCGAGAAGAGAATGATTCAGAGGGCACTGTCCGATGAATTCCTCTTCTGGGCAGAGGACTACTTTGATCCGGAGAAGAATCGGCTGGATACCTTGGTGGACCAGGATGTCACCTTCAATGACTACAAGGCCACCTTGAATCCGAAATTCGCCTCCATGATCAAGATGAAAACCTTCAAGCAGAAGCTCATCCAGTATTGCACCTACAAGGACTGGAAATTCAATCCTGAGAGGCTGCTGGCCACCGTCTCCGATAAGGAGTATAACCGTATCCACAAGAAGGTGAATGGTGAGGAGCACTACTACTTCTACATCGACACATCCGGAGAGTCAGATCCTGTGCCGGTGCCATCCCTGGGGAATGCCGAAAATACCATCTTCAATGAGGACAATGATGACATGCCCACCTTTGGCTACTAGGCCGAGTGTCGGAAGAATCTGTGAAAAATGGCTCCTGCCAGGGATGCCATTTTTCTTGGGCCGAATCCGGCAAGGTTTTGCTCTTGGTATATTTTTTCTCTTTTTTTGTGACACTCCGACACCGGAGAGAGAGAAAGTATTGATAGAGAAAGAGTTAAGCGGTGTCGGATTGCGGTGTCGGATTGGTGTCATTTGGTTTTCAGTGACACCGAGAGGTGGATGAAGTGTCAGATTGCCAAAATTTCCGACACCATTGATAATCAATGAATTAAGCCTTTCCGGTGTCGGATGGTGTCAGATTATAAAAATCAGTTCCGACACCGATTAACACTATGATTATCAGCACTTTGACACTAGCGGTGTCGGAAGTGTCACACATTTTCAGAAAAAAAGTATTGTGAAATGGAAGAAAGCAGAAAATATCCATTTAGACTCGAAATCGGAGTATGGTGGAATGGTAAATCTCATCCCATCTGGTGCTATGACAGGGTGCCGGATGGAATGGCCCAGGTGAGGAGCCTTCGAGAGCTCTTGGAAGGCAGGCACTTCCTCAGTGAATGCCTGATCGGGCCGGATAAGGGATGCTACTATACCGGCATAGTGAGACCGGCTGTGATAGAAGCTCTGAAGGTAAGGCTCCAGCAGGGCATCCCTGTGTATGTCAGTATTTCAAAGTAGGACTCTTCTTAATTTTGCACAGATGAAAAAAGACAATCACAACACTGTAGATGTGAAGGTGGGCAGCTTCATCAGAAATTGGGTGGTATCCACCTATGACACAGACATTATTAAACTGGATAAGGACATGAATCTCTGGAGCATCATCAAGCAGAATCTTGATCTGCTCCCGAATGACTACCAGCCTCTCCAGGATCGGGAGGAGTATATCACCTTTGTGCTGCTGGCCGATGGCAAGGACACCTTGGCCTATGACTCCCAGAAGCACAGGGAATACAGGGTGAATACACTCTATCGGTGTGCCATCTCTCAGAAGGGTGAGAATATCATCCGGAGATTCCTGACCAAGCAATTCAAGAATACCTTCCACAACTACATGAAGGGTGCTCTGAATAACAATGATGCCTTGAATATCACCGAGGCCATCACTGAATTCCTCACTGACTCCAATCAGGTGGTCACCGAAAAGGTGGTGAGCACTCTGTCGAAAGACTGGTACCGGTACCGGATGAAGTATCCGGATGAATTCAAGATACCAATCTTTTTTTAGTGGGTGTGGTGTCCTATGATTTTCGGCCTAAATGACTGAAAATAAAGTATTTTAAGTGGGTATGATGTCCTATAAAAATTGGCTATATTATGATTCTGGGAATCCGAAAAATCGAGTATATTGACTCGGCCTATGTGAATGACTACAGCCAGGTGATCCCTGGCAGTAGCATCAATCTCTCCTCCTACCTGGTATCCGGCCATACTCTCTCACAGCTTCCCTTCACTCCGGAGACCGGAGATCTGCAGGAGAGCTGGGCCGATGATGATGCTGGGCAGCTCTCTAAGGTAACCTTTTCGGCCTCGATACGGAGGAATAAGGATTCGTACCGTACTATACTGCAGAGCCTGCTGGGCCGGAAGTGTGTGTGGGTGCTCACTCTGATATCCGGTGTGAAGTACATCATCGGCTCCAGGCAATTTGTGCCGAAATTTACCTATTCGGATGGTGTGTCAGGACTATCCAGCTCTGAATTCAGCATCAAGCTCGAAAATGAATCACTGCATGGCATTCTGCTCGATTCTGCCTCATAGGTAGTCCGAGCAGGCCATCATACAGTGGCTTAAATTTGCATTCACTATTAATTTGCAGGACTATGAATCTGTCTTTGTTCACCAAAAATCTCCGAGGTCCCTGGATGATCCATCCCCAGGAGGCAGCAGCAATGATGCCCCTGGTGCGTGGTGTCATTGCCGGTACTCACATCGAAGATATCGATGAAGCGGAGAAGAAGGCTGGGCAGAAGATCTCCTGTGCCGATTACTATGTAGGTAGCCAGCTCCAGGTGAATCCCTTCACCGATAAATCCGTCTATGTGGCCTTCATCGATGGCACCATGACCAAGTATGGCACCTGCTTCAGCTATGGCACCAGGGAGATTGCCGAAGAGCTTCTGAAGGCTGACCAGGATCCTGAGATTGTAGGCCATATCCTCTGTGTAGATTCCGGAGGTGGTGCTGCAGACTCGGTGCCTGAGATTGCCGATGCAATCCGGCAGCTCACCAAGCCTATTGTGGGATTCGTGGATGGCATGGCTGCTTCTGCTGCCATGTATGCCATATCCTACACCAGCAAGATCATTGCTCACCAGCCTACTGACCAGATCGGCTGTATTGGCACAATGGTCACCATCTCCGGCTGGCCGAAGCTCCGGAAGGACTCCGATGGCTATGTGGAGATGCGTATCTATGCAGACCAATCCGAGGAGAAGAATGCCGACTATGAGGCAGCTCTCGAAGGAGAGACCAAGCTCATCAGGGAGAATGTACTGAATCCTCTCTGTGAGATCTTCATCAGGGACATGAAGGAGAATCGGCCTTCTGCCACCGATGACCAGCTCAAGGGCCGGACCTACTTTGCCAAGGATGTGGTGGGGACACTGATTGATTCCATCGGCACTTTCGAGGATGCCATCAAGGCAGTCCTCGAATATGCCGAGCTTGCAGACAATAATTCTTCTTCACAGATGGGAAAATACACCAAACTCGAAAGCATACCGGAGCTCAATGAGCAAGTGTATGCTGAGGATGGCTCCACCATCCTCCAGGCCTGCCAGCTTGAAGCAATTGAGCAGGCACTCTCCACTCCTAGGGCCGAAGAGCAGGAGCTCCAGGCTCAGATGGACTCTCTCAAGCAGTCTCACCAGGAAGAGGTGGCCGGTCTCCAGCAGACCATCACCGAAAAGGATGAGACCATCTCCCAGAAGGATGCCAGGATCCAGGAGCTCGAAGGAGCACTGGAGGAAGCTGTGGCCAAGGCCAGCGGTGAGAAGCCTGCATCCGTATTCCAGCCTGCTGACCAGGGTGAGGCCGAAGCGGACTACAAGCCTGCCAAGACCTTTGCCGAGGCCGAAGAGGCCTGCAAGGCCTTCCTCAATCGTAAGTAACCAAAAAATCTTTTTTGCCGTATGAATCTCGAACAAGTTCTTGTAAACTCCGGTGCGAAGTTTCGCAAGGAGATCCTGGCCATGCCTGTTGTGGCTCTGGAAAAGACTCTCAAGCACATGACCATCCGCAAGGGTGTTCGTGGTGATGAGACTGTGGGCGGTTATGCTTCCGGTGCGGAGCTCCGGCCTTACAAATCCGATGGCAAGGGTGCTACCGACACTGGTGCATTCTTTGGCCGTACTCTGACCACCTACCTGGGTGATGTGGTAGAGGAATTCGATCCCTACCAGCTCTTCTCCACCGTTTATGGTGAATCCTTCAGCTCCCTGACTGACCGCAAGGAGGCAGACATTGTGCGTGACATGGCTCTGGCTATGGCCAAGCATGTCTCCAGCAAGCTGGGCAAGGCTCTCTTCGCTGCAGCTCGCACCACTCCTGCCGGAAGCACCACCATGACTCTCTTCGATGGCTTTGACACCATTGCTGCCAAGGAGATCTCCGATGGCAATCTGGCCATAGCTGCTGGCAACTATGGCGAATTCGATGCCATCACTGCTGCCAATGCCGGTGATGTGCTGAAGGCCATCTACTCCAATGCCTCCGATGAGCTCAAGGAGAGTGACAACCTGAAGATGTATGTCTCCCAGGCCATCCTCGATAAGTATGAGGAGTGGTGCCTCGCTACTCTCGGTGCTGTGGCCTACAATCAGACCTATGCCCAGAATGTGCTGCACTTCAATCGCAATGTCGAGATTGTGCCGATGGTCGGCCTGAAGGGCTCCAGCTACATCTACTTCTCCACCAAGGAGAATATGCTGGTGGGCATGGACCAGCAGTCCGATGCTGAGAAGGCCAAGATCCGTGAATGCGACAATCCGAAGGCTCTCCAGTTCTTTATGTGCCTCTTCTGGGGTGTGCAGTTCCAGAGCATCAAGCCTGAATTCCTCTTCGTTGCCAAGCTGAATGCTGCCTCCGATCCGGCTGTCACCGGTGATGCTCTCATCGATGGCCTGTCTGCCGAGGCTGGCAGTGTGAAGCGCACCTATGCCACTTCCGATGGCTCCGGTGTCACTGCTGCTGTGACTTCCGAGAATTCGAGCTGGCTCACTGTGTCTGTCTCCGGTAACAAGGTGACCTTCACTCGCACTGCCTATGCCCATGCCGTATCCGGTGATGATCCTAGAGTAGCAACTGTGCGTGTCTCTGCCAAGAGTGGTGCAGCCTACCTGGATGTGACTGTCAAGCAGGCAATGGCCGGCGAGTAGTCTCTGATCCCTAGAAATCCCATAGATTATGAATCTCGGAAATCTTGACTTCAAAATCGGTGGCATCAATCCCTCAGGGATTGGTGCTACCATCTATCGAATTGCCAAGAAGGACATCACTGCATGGCCTTCCATCGGCAATGATCCCGATGCAGCCGAAGGCACTGTGGCTTCCCTTGCCAAGTACAATGGGAATTTCACTCTCGCCAATGGTGCCATCTGGGATAAGCTCTACTCCACTCAGGGAAAGGGCAAGGCCACTTTCGAGGTGACCGGTGAGGTGGACTGCAAGATGTACACCAATAAGGCTTCCCTCTCTTTCCCCGATCTCACTGCCGAAGCACTGGCCTTCTGCAAGGCTGCTGCCAATGGTGACTATGTATTCATTGTGAAGGCTGCAGGCCGTTTCCATGTCATCGGCTCCCCTGACTACAGGGCCACCATCTCTCCGACTGGTGACACCGGTGATGCTGCCGGATCTGCCAAGGGTGTGACCTTCGAGGTAGAATGCCCCGATGTGACTCCTCTGCCCATCTATGTGGGTACTCTGGCTGTCGAAGGTGGCTCCATCGACTGCTCCGATGGCAGTTTCACTCCCACTCCGGCTCCCGATCCGAATGCGGAATAGTGAATACTGAGATCCTATCCTATCTTCAAAGTGCAGAGCCAGATTTCAGTGCTGGCTTTGCACTTTTTTGCCGTTACAGCAGGAATGATGCTCTGAAGAATTGGATCTCCAGGAAGCTGGATATGCCAAAGCTCCTGTATGAGCTAGAGAAGCTCTCCAGGACCACAGTATCCATCAATCCCAAGGAATCCCTGGATGTGGCCAGATATGCCCAAAGCAGGCCTTCTCCGGAGCCTCCTGCACAGGATCCGGTGAGTGTGCCTGTCATAGAGCCTTCCATCTCCTTCAAGACCTTCGATGAGAGAAAGACCAGAAGGGCAGACCTTCCTGCCGAATTGCAGGCAGTGTATGATGAATGCGCCTCTGACTTCAAGCTCCGGAGAGGTCTCCATGAGAAGATGAAGATGGCCACCACCAATGCAGACAGGGCCATCTACCGGCAGAGAGTCATCGAGACCGATGCCAGGATTCGGGCCGGTTTTGCCGAGATAGATGACTATCTCACCAGGCAGGCCGAAGAGAAGGCCAAGGCCGATGACTTCAAGGAGAGCACAGCCAGGAGCTATGTCTCCAGAGCTCTCAAGAAGGCCAAGCTGACCGGTGCCCAGAAGGCCACTCTCAAGGCCAGGGTGCAGGCTCTCCAGGCTCATGGCTGTACACTGGATGCCAAGACCATCTCCAAACTCCAAGCACTAAAAATCCTTTAATTCACAATCACTATGGAAGTATCTGTCATTGACCTTATCAAGCAGATGACCTATGTCATCCCCAGCATCATTGCTGCCACTTGCACCATCACTGCTGCCATTCATGGCATCTTCAAGATTGAGAAGCCTTGGGTGAATCATCTCATCTCCTGGGTGATCTCCATCCTGTGTGCTCTCGGTTTCGTGGCCTTGAATGGCCTCACCTTCGGTCTCGGTGGCTGGGACTATGCCATCGGAGCTGTGTGTGGTCTCATCACCGGTGCTGCAGCCAATGGTGTGTATGATTGGGAAGCCATCAAGGCCTTCTTCGATGCCATCACCAATATCTTCACCAAGAAGTAGCCACTACCTAAGCCTCCAATAATTATTTGTCCCAAGTAGCCGGAGAAATCTGGCTACTTTTGTTTTGTGAATAGGTCAATTACCATATTGAAAGAAGAGGACTTGGAGAATATCCGGCATTGGGCCGAGCTGAGATTCTCCCTCTCTGAGATTGCCACCATGCTGATGGTAGATATCTCAGAGCTCAGGCTTGCACTCCAGAATCCAAAATCGGATATCTCCATTGCCTACAACTCCGGCAAGGTCTCCAGCCAGATCAAGAGGAGAGAAAAGCTCCTTGAGCTGGCCAATGCTGGGAATGAGTGGGCCATCAAGATCCTGGATGGCTATGAGGTCAAGCAGACCGAAGAAGAATTGATGCCATGAGAAGAGTAAACAGAGACAATGAGACACTGGACCTGATGGCCAGGAAGATGGAGAATGACTCCATTGTGCTCACTGCCGGTCAGCAGGCTCACTTTGACCGGCTTAGAGATGCTTACACACACTGGCTCTCCAATCCACTGCTCTCCGATAACCGGATGAGAGACTACATGATGGCCACACATCATGTCTCCACCAATCAGGCCTACCGAGACATTGCTCTCCTGAAGCTGCTCTTTGGCTCTGTGGCTGTGGCCAATAAGGAGCAGATGAGATACAAGGCCAATTACCTGTATGATGCTGCTGCAGCAGCAGCTTTGGCCGGTAATGATGCCAAGGCCAAGGCTCTCACCAAGATTGCCGATGGCATTGTCAAGAATAACCGGCTGGATGAGGCCGAGGGTGAGGACTTCCCCTGGGAGGATATTGTGCCTGTGGACATGTCCCTCTCTGTGGATCCTTCGGTCATCGGCATTGATCCCATCCCCAATATCAGGGAGAAAGCTGCCAAGCTGCTGAAGCAGTACAGTGAGGAAATTGATGGACCGGCACCTATTCCCGATGAGCAGTAAGGAAAAATACCTGAATAGGGCCCAGCAGGAGGCTCTGGCCATAGCAGCTCACACAGAGATTGACATCTGTGGGAGAAGATTCGGTAAATCCTTCGGCATTGTCTCCCTCCGGATCAAGCGGAATGTGGAATTCATGCCAGGATCCACCGGATGCTTTGTGGCCAGCAGCTACAAGCAGGCTCACATGAGGACTCTTCCGGCAGCTCTCTCCGGCCTCTCCGAATTCGGCTGGATCGAGGGTGTGCACTATGTGGTGGGCAAGAGGCCTCCTGGCAGGCTAGGCTATGGCAAGCCAATCATTCCTCTCCAGAATTTCGATGATGTGGTCTCCTTCTACAATGGGGCCCAGATGGTCATTGTCTCCCAGGATGTGAGGATGAGCTCCAACTCCATGACATTCGATTGGGTGATAGGTGATGAGGCCAAGGGCCTGAATTTCGATAAGCTCAAGGATGAGACCTTCCCTGCCAATGGTGGTACCAGGAGATACTTCTCTGACTGCCCCTGGCACCATTCCATCCTCTTTGTCTCCGATATGCCGGTGCTCAAGAGTGGCCGGTGGCTGCTCAATTACCGAGAGAAGGCTACTCCTGACATCATCGAGACCATCAAGGGACTCCTGGTGCTGAGATGGCAGGTCAAGGCCTGGGAGGATGAGAAGAGACGGAAGGATGAGCTGGGCCGGATTGACTCCATGCTCTCCCAGCTCCGGAGGAAGGCTGTGCTCTACAGGGAGTGGTCCACCTTCGAGAATGTGGATGTGGTGGGCCTGGATTACATCCGGCAGATGAAGAGGGACCTTCCTCCCCTGGTATTCCAGACCAGCATCCTGAGCAAGAGGATAGAGAGGCTCAGGGATGGCTTCTATCCAAACTTCCGAGAGAATATCCACACCTATATCAACAACAACAATACTCCACTGCAGGACATGGGCCTGGGGAATCTGGAGGCCGGTACTGACTATGGCTGTCTCCTGGATGGTGATGTGGATCTGAAGGCTCCCATTGCCATAGCCTTCGACTTCAATGCCAATATCAACTGGATGGTGTGTGGCCAGAGGGATGGCATGAGGCTCAAGGTCATCAAGAGCTTCTATGTGAAGTATGAGAGGAAGCTGAGAGAGCTGGTGGATGACTTCTGCCACTACTACAGAGCTCACATCAGCAAGGAGGTGGTATTCTACTATGACACCACAGCCTTGGGCAGCAACTATGCAGTATCTGATAAGGACTTCAAGGCCATCATTGTGGAGCAGTTCAATAAGCATGGCTGGTATGTGGAAGAGCACTTCATCGGCAAGCCTCTCAAGCACACCGAGAAGTACACCATGATTGACCAGGGATTCACCGGTGCTGCCGGTCTGCTGCCGGTATTCAATAAGGAGAATAATGAGGCTCTGCTCATAGCCATCTCTATGGCAGAGGTCAGGATCACTGCTGGCCAGGGATGGCACAAGCACAAGGGCGGTGAGAAACTTATGGAGACCGAGGATGACCTTCTGGAGCACCGTACCGATGGCACAGATGCCTTTGATACACTCTACATCGGGAATTGCACCGATCCTTACAATATAGGCCTGATGGGTATCGGCTCTGCAATGTAGCTGGCCGAGAAAAAAAGTGTCAGGCATATATGGCGAATTCGATGAGGATTGCCGGTCCGGCCACAGGACAGGGCTTGGAAGAGGGAATCGCAAAACCTTCGACCTTCGGAAAAAATGTCCTATTCTCTTGATTGAATGTCAGATGGATGGATTCATCTTTGGCGGTATCCGGTGCTTGAATGTCCTAAATGCACCTAGGCCGGTAATGTAACTTTGTTTCCTACTATGATACATGCCTCAAGAATACATGAATTGGTGCAGCAGCTCCAGGTGTTTTCCATCAAGTGGGTGGCCACTGATGGAGAGCTGGTGAGTGTGGCCAGATGCCGGTGCACATCCTTTCATGGAGCCGGTGATACACTGAATATCCTCATCATTCCATCCGGAGAAGTGAGGACTGTGAATCGGAATACTATTGTGGAATTTAACGGAGAAGAAGTAATACTATGAGTATCAAATCATCTGCTGCTTTGTCCATCATTGATGGAGTGCAGCTCTTTCCAGAGATCCAGACCATCCTGATGACAGACTCATCGGATGCCTTCAAGGTGGAGAAGGACCTGCAGGCTGAGGTCATCGGGCCATACAAAGTGGCTCCCTGGGGACCGGATAACCTGCTCCCGAATCATGTGCTTGACCGAGTGGAGAAGGGTGACATTGTGGGTGCCAATCTTCGCTTCAATCGGGATGTGGCCTTCGGTCTTGGTCCCAAGCTGGTGAAGGCAGTTGAGAGGGATAAGTATGGCAGGGTGCTGGAATGGGCACCGGTGGAAGATGGTCCCATCTTCGAGTGGTTTGAAGCCAATGACATCCCCCTGTACATGCAGGAGCAGCTCACTGACATCACCTATTTCTACAATGCCTTCCCTGAGCTCATTCTCTCGGAGGACTTCAGTAGCATCCAGTACATCCGGCACAAGGAAGCTGTATTCAGCAGGTGGTCCATGATGACCAAGGATGGCCTGATCAACTGGCATTATTATGCCGATTGGGCCCAAAATCCCACTCAGAAGGATATCACTGCCACATGGGTGCTTGATGAATTCGATACCATGAATGACCTGAAGATCCAGGCAGCGAGGAAGAAGAGCCGGAGATTCATCTTCCCTGTGTACATGCCTTCCCCTGGCAAGCCTTACTACTCCAGACCTGAATGGTACTCCATCTTCATGAGTGGATGGTATGACCACAGCACTATGGTGCCGGAGCT
>Ga0265301_10001353_pt1 | contig 32537 bp, 42 predicted proteins | sample AusTroGonzalo_MG_2_FD_193488 | JGI IMG/M metagenome (GOLD analysis project Ga0265301, IMG submission 193488) | Bovine rumen microbial communities from tropical cattle in Woodstock, Queensland, Australia - Gonzalo_04 | ecosystem: Host-associated > Mammals > Digestive system > Stomach > Rumen ... | reverse complement strand
TTACTGGTATTCCTGATAGAGAAAATAATGCAAGCGGTGGAGATACTGGTTCGGCAGTTCTTAATAGAAATGGTTGGACTGATATTGAAATTGTTGCTAGACTTAAGGAAATGTTTATCAAAAAGGGTAAGAAGAAACAACTTGAAATTGCTCTTAAGATATTAAAAGTTTTAGGAATAGTTGATGATGATTTAAATGCCATTGATATAGATGTTAGTATTCCAAGGCATTCAAATGACAACTTATCAACTAGAGCAACAGTATTTAGTACACTTGTTGCTACAAATGAACTTGCTACTGTCGATGCTCTTGAATTATCTGGACTTACAAATAGAGTTACAGAAATGGTAGAGCGTGGAGAAAAAGCAAAGATAGAAAGACAAAAACTTGCTATTCAATTTGCTAAGGCTTCTGCCGATGCCAGTGGTGAAGGTAAAGATAGAGAAACAACTGGTCAAAATAGAACCGCTGAAATAGAAAAAGCGGCATCTGTCGCTATGAATAATGGAGAAGATAAAGAGTAATAATTAGTTCCCTTCGAAGTCTTCGGACCGACGATGAAAGAGGTGTATCTTTGGATACATACCGAAAGGACTTAATTATATAAATTCGTCCGAGTTGCAGGACGTTTAAAGAATTGCAACTTGTAATTCGTCAGAGAAGACGTTTAATCACTACAAAGGAGGAAATATGAATTTTGAAAATTTAAAAGGTTTGATGGGCGAGTCATACCATGAGGGGATTACTGCTGAAGAAGTAAATAGTTTCTTTGCAGATAAGAATTTCGCTGACCTATCTACAGGTCAATATGTGGATAAAAATAAATACGATAGAGATATTCAAGCATTGAATACAACTATCACAGAAAAGCAAAATGCTTTAAATGCTAAATTAACTGATGATGAAAAGGCTAATCAAGATAGAGAAGCAGATAGGAAGGAAATCGAGAGATTAACTAATTTGCTAAAACAAAATACTGTTAATAGTAATAAAAACTTAGCACTTAGTTCACTTTCTGGATTAAAAACTATTTTGGGTCTTAAAGATGATGATAAGGACTATTCTTCATTTGTTGATAGTATTGTTTCTGAAGACGGTTCTAAAACTAGTTCAATCGCAAAGTATGTTGCTAAAATTACTAATGATGCTTATGAAAAAGGTAAGAAAGATGCTTTAAAAGACTCAATGGGAAATTTTGGTCATCAAAATAAAGGTGAAGGTGGAAATGGTTCTAAACCAATTGAAAGCCTAGGAGCCACTCTTGCGAAACAAAGCAATAGTGCCGTTAAACAAGAAACAGTAGATTATTTTAAAAGATAAAATATAGAAAAGGAGAGATTAAAATGGCTAATTTGGTTACAAGTGTAAACTATGGTAAAAACCAAAAACAAATACTAATTGGTCAAGACAGTTATTATATTGGATTACCAATAGTATTAAGTGGAAGTGCTAACACTACTATCTATGCTGGACAACCATTAACTGGTGACATCGAAGATAGAGATACTGCTTTCACTGCTTCAACAAGTTCTACTAAAGGTATTCTTTTACATGATGTTAAATTAGATGCAGATGGTAAAGGAAACGGAACATTAGTTCTTGCAGGATGTGTTGACTTATTAAAATTAGAAGACGATGTTGTAACTGCTATTGAAACAGCAAAAGCAGATTTACCTAGAATAATCTTCGTGAAAGGAAGTGCAATCTAATGAACAGTATTTTTGATTTAGTAACTGCTAAAAATATTGCAGAATTTTGGTTAGAAAAAAATCTTAACCAACAACCATCACTAGGTGAAACACTATTCCCTTCACAAAAAGAAATCGGTGTTAAACTAGAATGGATTAAAGGTGCACATAATCAACCAGTAGGTTTAAGATTATCTGCATACGATAGTAAATCTATCAGAAGAGATAGAAAAGGTTTCGAAAAATATGAAACTGAAATGCCTTTCTTCAAAGAAAGTATGTATATTGATGAAGAGTTAAGAAAGAACCTTAACACTATGCTTCAAACAAACAACGAACAATTAGTTAATTCAATTTTAACTAAAATATTCGCTGATGAAATTGAATTAATAAACGCTAGCCGTATCACACTTGAAAGAATGAGAATGGAAGCATTAACTACTGGTGCTATCACATTAGCAAGTAATGGACAAGCATATTCTTATGATTATGGTGTAGACGCAAGCCAAAAGAAATCAGTTTCAATTCCTTGGTCAAATCCAGATGCTGATGTTCTTGGAGACATAATTTCTTATGTTGAAGAAATGAAAGCAAAAGGAATTGTTATAACTAGAGCAGTTTGTAACTCAACAGTTGCAAAATACTTTAGAACTAACACTGCTATTAAAAATGCAGTATATGTATTTGCAAATGGTACAGTTAATGTAACTACTGCTAGAGCATTAGAATACATTTACAATGAAACAGGAGTATCTTTCTATGTATACGATAATGTATATGTAAATGAAGAAGGAAATGCTGTTAAATATGTAGCAAATGATACTGTAGTATTCTTACCAGAAGGAACTCTTGGTAAAACTCACTTTGGTGTAACACCTGAAGAAAGTGACTTAATGAACTCTTTAGCAGCAGAAGTATCTATCGTAGATAATGCTATTGCTGTAACTACTCATAAAGAACACGACCCAGTAACAGTTGAAACTAAGGTTTCTATGGTTGCACTTCCATCATTTGAAAGAGCAAATGAAATCGTTATAGTTGATACTGCTGGTACAGCATCTTATTAATAATGATAAAGATATTTAAAGATAATGATACTAAAGTTGTAACACAAGGGGTGTATAATTCATTATACAAACCCCTTGGTTATAAACCAGTCGAGGCTACTAAACCAGTAGCACCTATTCAACCTAAAGTCGAAGAAACTGTAGTTGAAGAGCCTAAGGTTGAAGAGCCTAAGGTTGAAGAACTTAAAGTCGAAGAACCTAAAGTTGAAAAGGTTGTAAAGAAAGAGAGTTCAGGAAATAAGAAAAAAAGAGGTGAGTAATATGCTATATTTAATAAATGGCAAATATTATGTAAACACATCTCCAATGATATATACAGAAGTTATTCTTTCCGAAAAGAATGGCGAAGGTATGTTATCTCCCACAAAAAATAAAATAGAAGTAAATCCAAGTACTGTTATTACACAAGTTAATCTTAAAGACGAAGTTGCTAAATTGTTAGCAAAGAAACCTGTGGATAAACCTGTGGATAAACCTGTGGAAACTTCTAGCAATATAAAGCCTAGATTTTCTAGGTATAGTAGAAAATAAGAAAGTTGGTGATACTATGACAAATTTATTAAGCACATTAAAAAGTGTTTTAGCAGCAAGAGACTTTGATACATTTGACGATACATATTTAGAATATGAAATCACTAGAGCCATTGCTGAAATTAATCGTTGTAGACGTTTTACACCAACTGCATCCGAATTATATGATGCAAAATACGAATACTTGATTATACCGTTTTGTATTTCTGCGATTGCTAAAATAGGTGCCGAAGGGCAAACATTACACACAGAAAACGGTGTTTCAAGACAATATGGTTCATCTATGGATTATCCGAGAGAATTGGTACAACAAATAGTGCCACTTGTTAAGTAGGTGATTATATGAGATGTTTAAAAAGAAACAAACGTAGTCTTTACTTATGCAATGGATACCAAGATGGAAATATAATGAAATTTGAAAGTCCAGTAGAAATCAAGGTAAATTATCAAGCAACAAATAGTGATGGTGATTTAATAGCACTTGGTTTGGATTTTCCAAAATATATCAGAATTAAGGCTGATTTAAAATATGCTGATACATTCCATCCTAAAGATAGAGTGTATATAAAAAATAAACCTATTATTAATCCGTTTAATGTATTGTGTAAAGATGCTGATTATGAGGTTGATAGTGACCCAATAGTATCTTTAAATGTAGTTGAAATAACATTAAAAAGATTGAGTGGAAAAGAATAATGCCTAGGTTATCATTTGATATAGGGAAAGACCGAATTGCTAAAATAAGTGATGTTCGAGAATACCTTAATGGATTGAAAGAAAATTTAATTGTTGCTACCGAAGAAATAGTGGAAACACTTAGTACTGAAGGCGGTAACAAGGCTGCCGAACTAAATGCCGTAGCACCCCAGTCAAATGCTCAAAAAAGTATTGTTGATTTTGGAAACAAAGGTTTCCATGGTTATATAACTCTAATGGGACCCGGTGCAGTGTATGATGAGTTTGGTACTGGTGAAAAAGGTGGAGACGACCCACATCCGTTAAAGGATTTTTATGGATTAAATCCATATAATAGTGGACCAATGGTTAGTAATCTTATAAATAGAAACGGAAGACACTATTGGTTTGCACCAAAAGACTCACCGCAGATTATGTATCCTAATAATTATACCGAAGGTATTCCATCAGGAAAACAAATGTATAACACACTACAATATGTTAGGCGAATAAAAGGAAAAGTTATCAAAGAAAAAATAAGTGATGCTTTAGATGAATATAGGTAAGGGATGGTGATTACATGGATGATACATTAATAACGCAACTTGTTGAAGATATTCGTAATTTATTTTCAAATAATAGCGAATACTTTGATATGCTTGTTAAAGAGAAATATGAAATATATCCGAAAATAACATATCCCGCAATAACAATCGAAGAAATACAAAATGAAGATAATGAAAGATTTTTTGATGAGACTGAAAGAGTAAGTGATATGGGGTATCAATTTGCAATATATGCCGAACAATCTGAAACAAAAACTGCGGTTCAAAATGTTAGAGCAATTGCTAAAATTATAGATGATTATCTTAAAGGACCAAGATATAGATGTTTTAGAAGATTGGGTTCATTGGTAATGGTACCACAACCAAGCGATAATAATGTTATAATTGGATATTTACGATATGAGTGCTCATTGGAATTAAATACAAATACAATTTATAGGAGGTAATTAAAATGGCTGCAATTAATTTATCTACAATTGGTGTACAATTACACTATTGTGTAGAAACAACTGCTGGAACTAGACCTACTAGTGGTTATACTAGAATTTATGGAATAAAATCTACACCAAGTTTAAACCCATCTCCAGATACAATTGAAACTACAACATTAGATGAACTTGAATACAAGACTTATGTTGATGGTTTAAAAGATTTAGGTGGTGCTCTTGAATTTACATTCAACTTAACTGAAGAGTTAATTGAAAAATGGGATGACCTAATGACTGCTTACAATACTGGTAAAGCAGACAATAAGAGAACTTGGTTTGCTATAGTAGTTCCTGGTTTAACAGATGCTTTCTACTTCCCAGGAAATCCAAGTGCAATGGGATTACCTGAAACAAGTGTAAATACTGTACTTGAAATCACTAACTACATTACACCAGTAGGTGCTCCAGTTAAGGCTTCAAAACCATCTGGAAGTTATTAATAAATGAAAGGAAATAATGATATGAATACAAAGATTAATTTAACATACAAAGACGTACCTTATGTATTAGAGTACGATAGAATGAGTGTAAAAACACTAGAAGCAAATGGTTTTTCAATAGAAGAGTTCTTAAAAAAACCAATGAGCAATATTGAACTTGCATTTGCTGGTGCTTTTATAAAAAATCATAGAAAGACAAAGCAAGATGTCATTGATGAAATCTATGCTAAGTGTAAAGATAAAACAAAACTTGTCGAAGCACTTGTTACTATGATTGAAGAAACATATACTGCGTTATTCGATGAACCAGAAGGCGATGAGGGAAACGTAGAGTGGGAAGTAATGGACTTATCTCCGAAGAAAGCCCAGAAGTAGAGTATACTTCCTTAACTGAACTTTTTGAGAAATTGTGTCCAATATATATGTCTTATGGTATGTCTTATAATGATTATTGGTTTGGACCAGCATTTATGACAACATTTTATCGAGATGCTAACAAACTAAGTATTAGACAACAAGATGAAAACAATTGGATGATAGGGATGTATGTATACGAGGCAATTATGGACTGCTCTCCTATACTACATCCCTTTTCTAAAAAAGGAACAAAACCTCTACCATATGCGGAAAAACCATATCTCTATGATAAACTTCACACTAAAACACGTGAAGAAAAAGAAAGAGAAAAAGAAAATGAAAGACTTAAAGCCATTGTTCATTTTAATAATTGGTTTGATGCTATGCAAAAACAATTTAATAATAAGAAATGAGAGGTGGTTATATGAACGATACGCTTACATTGGATAAGATTACAATTGAGATAAATGCAAGTGCTAGTGATGCTAATGCAAACATAGAAAAACTTGCATCCACCTTGAGTAGTTTAAAAAGTGCAACCAAAGGCGGATTTGGTAATTTACAAACTTTAGCAAAAGGTCTTACTGAACTAAAAAACGCTAGTACTGGAATGGATAAAGTATCGGCTGGTTTAGCGTCATTGGATAAAGTATCACAATCTTTACAAAATTTGAGTAACATATCTAATCCTAGAGGATTATCTAAACTGACCCAAGAGTTGATATGGTTACCGTATGCTATGAAGGGTTTTGATGAAGACACCATGAGTAACATAACACGTGTTAGTAATGAGTTGGCGGAAGCATTTACACCACTTGCCAATAAACTTGCTGACATTGCTCAAGGGTTTAGTACTATATCAGCGATGGCAAATAAGTATGGAATTTCTATTACAAAAATTAGAGATAAGACACTAGATTTGTCAAAGTATACTAAAATATTTAGCACGGCTATTAACGGGACACAATCAATATTAAAAGGATTAACGAAACAATCACAAACACTTATTAATGGATTTACAAAAAATGCTTCTAAAGTTAGTAGCAAAATAAAACAAATAGGTTTGTCATTACTAGGTACTCGTACGATATTTACTGCTACTCGTAAAGCAGTTAGTGAATATATGGCAATGGACTCTGAACTTACTTGGAAAGTTGCTAATAACTGGAGAGCACTTGGTGCACAACTTGCCCCACTTATAGAATATGTTACATATTTGTTTAAACAATTTGTAAGAGTTATTTATTCAGTAGTTCTTGCTTTAACAGGAATAGACCTAATTGCCAGGGCAAACGAAAAAGCGATGGCGGGTTGGGGTAAGGCTGCTAAAGATACACTTGGTAATTTACAAAAGTTTGATGATTTGAATGTTGTGGAATTTCCAAAAGGAAGTGGAGATGACAACAAATTAATTGATTTAGACCCTATTGATTTAAGTCCTATACAAAAGGTAATTGATTGGGTTCGTAAATTAAAAGAAGAAATAAAAGAGGCTTGGAACACTGGTCAATGGTATGGTGTTGGAAAGGTATTCGCCGAAGGTGTTAATGATGCTTTAGGTGGACTTAATCCCGATGCCATCTTATCTAAAATGGATAAAATAATGAGTAATATTGCCGATGGTGTGAATGGCTTGATGGAAAACCTAAAAGGTGCTAATATTGGTAGAGCAATTGAACTTGGATTATCAATTATTCCTAGTTCAATAAATTCATTCCTAGAAAAAGTCAATTGGGATATCATAGGTGTTAGGATTACTGAAGCACTAGATAATATTGATTTTTCAAAAATATTAAACGAGATATTTGGTGTCATAGCAAATTCGTTTGATGCAGTACAAAGGATATTCTTGAATATAGATACTGATACATTAGCAAATAGCATAACCCAAATTGTATCTGGTTTAGCAAGGGCGATAACTAGAGTCATAACTACTATCAAATGGAGTGAAATTGGTAAAAAGATACACGAAGTAATACTTAAAATAGATTGGAAAGAAATATGGCAAGCAATATTTGATGGACTAAAAGCATTTCTTGCAGGACTTGGTTCACTTGTTGCTGGTACATTATTTGGTACTGAATTTAAAACTGAGGCTGGTGCAATATTCGCTGGAATAGGTTCACTACTAGGAATTAAACTAATATCAGGACTAACTAAGATTTTATCATCTGGATTAGCAAGTGTTGCTAGTTTAATTGGTGGAAAATTAACATCTGGTATATCTAAACTATTCTCAAAAGGAAGTGGTCTTGGTGATGTTGCTAGTTCATCTAGTGGATTTAAACTTCCTGACCCAAAAGAGGTGTTAAAAGGTCTTGCCGATTTAGCAATAATAATTGGTGGATTAGCCGCTCTTATCGCTGCAATTGGACTTGTTATGAAAATACCTGGTGCAAAAGAAGTGATGACCAATGGTATACAAATGGTTGTTGATATGTTCACAGGAATTGGAAAAATAATTCTTCCATTAACAATAGTATCAGGATTAACTGCTGCTATGGGTCTTGTTGGTATCATGACTATGGTGCAAGGTTTTGCTGGATTAGCATTGGTTATTGATGGACTTGCTGCTGTAATAGGGGTAATAGGATTAGTACTACAAATACCTAATGTTAAAAGTATAATGACTGATGGACTAAATATGTTATATGATATGTTTAATACGTTAGGAAAAGTACTAGTGCCATTTGGTGTTGTAACAGGATTAATAATTGCTATGGGATTTGTAACACCACTTGTAATGTTATCTGGTTTAGCAGGACTTGCGATTGTAATTGATGGCTTAGCACTTGTTGTAGCATCTTTGGGTGCTTTATCACAAGTACCAGGATTTACTTGGTTAGTTGGCGAAGGTGGAGCATTACTTATAACAATGGGCAAATATCTTGGAGAATTTGCAGGTACTTTAGTTGCATCGTTTGTTAGTACAGCATTAGATGGTATTGTTGAAATGGGTACAAAACTTTCAGAATTTATGAAAGAAGCAAAACCATTCTTTGAAGGATTAACACACATCGATACATCAGTTACAGATGCTGTTAAAAATATGGTAGAAGTAATGTTACTATTAACCGCTAATAATATAATAGATGGTTTAACATCATGGATTACAGGTGGAAGTGGAGACCAATTATTAACATTTGGAAAAATGCTACCAGAATTTGGTAAATATATGAAAGAATATGCCAATGCTATATCTGGTATAGATGCCGACATGGTTCTTAAAACATCAGATGCTGTTAAATCAATTGCTGAATTTGCAGACCTAATACCAAATTCAGATGGTTTATGGAGTAAAATAGCAGGTGATAACAAACTAGATAAGTTTGGTGAAATGCTTGCCAAATTCGGACCATACTTCGCATCGTATTACGAGTCAATAAAAGGTGTAAATGCCGATATAGTTAAAACAACATCCGATGCTGTAACATCTGTTATCAATTTTGCAGATATTATTCCAAACTCAGGAGGATTATGGTCACTAGTTGCTGGTGATAATACACTTGTTAAATTCGGAAAAGAGTTATCAAGTTTTGGTGGACACTTTGTAAAATACTACGATAAAATAAAAAACATTAAACCCGATGTTGTAAAAGCATCTTCCGATGCAGTTTCATCTATAATGGAATTTGCTAGAATAATTCCAAACTCAGGTGGATTATGGTCTTTAATCGCTGGTGATAATGATATAGCAGATTTCGGTGAAGACTTAGCCGACTTTGGTAAGAGTTTTAAAGAGTATTATCAATATATTAGTAAAATTTCTGCTAACACAATTAATACCGTAACCAATGCTATTGCAAAAATCGTAGAACAATACAAGATTATACATGATAATAAATTAGATAAAACTGTCAGTGATTTCAGTAAAGCACTAAGAAATTCATCAGGAGACCTGGTATCATTCTTCAATAATACATTCTCATCATCACAGGCTTGGAGTATAGGATACTCATTTGGTGCTTCACTTGGTAGTGCAATTGCTAGTGGTATAAGAAGCACAAGGTTCCCATCATTAAGCATGATGTCAACCGACTCTGGACAGACACTACAAACATTTAGAATAAACGCTTATGCAAATGGTGGTTATGTAGACTCTGGTCAATTCTTCTTTGCAAATGAAAATGGTGTACCCGAATATGTAGGTTCTATTGGAAATAGAGCAGCAGTTGCAAATAATCACCAAATCATTGAAGGTATCAAACAAGGTGTTAAAGAGGCTATGATGGAAACAGAGTCATCACAAAATCTTACTATAAAACTTGGTAATGATACATTATATAAAGCACAACAAAAATATAATAGACGTCAGAACGATGTATACGGAACTGATGTAATAATATAGGAGGTAAAGTATGAATACTGATAATTTTCAAGGATACTATATGAAAATAAATGGATGTACATTCCAAAGCCCTTCTATAAAACGTGAAGCATGGAAGTTCGCACCAAAATTAATAATCGTCACTGATGCTGGTACACTTGCTAGTGGAAAACTAAATATAAAAGTGTTACCACATTTCAGAAGAAAAATTTGGTGCGGTTTCCCACCAATGACACCAGAACAATTTAGAACATATTGGACCGCCCTTTTGGGCGACCAATCTGGTGTCGGAATGTATTTAACTGTGGAAGCATGGGATGAAACAACTAATACTTATATTACTGATACATACTATCATAATGATTTGCAATACAAGGAAATCACTTATGGTGGTAGAAGAATGATAGTAATAGATGACTTCCAATTAATAGGTCATTAGGAGGTGTGATATGTCAAATGAAGATAAACTAGCATTGGAACAAAACACTGCGATGATTAAATGCAAACTTATTGTTAAAGCAAGTGGTGATTTGCCACAAATAGTTTTGACAGAAGATAATTCAGTTAAATCTTGGGAATATACTGACCAAAGACTGGTCCCTGATAAGGGTTTTATAGGACACTTTGTTTCAAGAACATTAAATGGTGAACTACAAAATATATCAGACAACTTTGATATTATTGGTAGGGAAATTAATTTTCAATTAGGTATCGTTAGACCTAGCGTTACTAGCGATAATACTGAAGATGAATTTGTTACTACATATTATGGTCTTGGTTCTTTTATGGTAGTGGACCCAAGCGATGATGATGTTCGTGATAGTACCAAATTTGAGTCAATGGATTATACGAAAAAATTTAATCAAACTTTTAATGGAGATTATACCGATACAACATTTACTACTAGTTATAATGATTTAATGGGTGTTAATACACCAGAAGGACAAACACCAGTTGTTACACCAGTAACTGCATTGTGGTTAGCACAATATACATGTGCACAAGTTGGTGTTACTCTTGCAACTACTACCTTCAGAAATTATGATTTTTCAATATCTCAAAACCCATTTCAAGCAGGAGAGAGTTGTAGAGATGTTATGAAAGCGATAGGACAACTTGCTTTCTCTTGGATAAGAATTGGATGGGATGATAGATGTTATATCGATTTTGAAGTTAAAGACAGTACTGATGTCGATACATACGATATATTAGATAATAATCAGTACTTCTCTTTAGAAAAACAATCGGTATATGGACCAATAAATAAAATAGTAGTTGGTATGCAAAACATAGATGGTGAAAGTGCCATAATAACTGACCAAGCAAGCATTGCTGAATATGGAGAACATGCTTTATATGTTTATGATAACCCACTTACAAATACATTTGAACTTCGTACTCAAGCAATAGCAGTGGCAAGTAATTTATTTGGTCTTGAATATGTTCAGTTAAAAACCGAAACAATCGGACATCCTTGGTTCCTTGCTAAAGATTATATAGATATCAAAGACATGAACAATAATCACAATTATACTTATCCGTTTAATACAACACTGAAGTATTCTGGTCATATTAGAAGTAATGTTGATAGTATTGGTGAAACTGAAGTAGATGATACATTAGGTTATGAAAGTGATGTTAGTAAATGGGCTAGACAAGCATCTATAGTTGTGGATAAACAAAATGGAAAGATAACACAATTAACTGGTTCGGTTGACAGTATTAATTTGACTGAAAATAATCATTATCAGGAATTACTTAGTACTTTTAATAACTACACACCTACATCGGAGTTTGTAGATTTGGAAAGAACTGTCGAGCAAATTCAAACTGATACTTATACTAAAACTGAAATTAACACAAAACTAACTGATGGTAGTGTAACAATGGTAAGCACTACTACAGGAACATTTGATGAAAATGGTCTTACTATCGAAAAAACTAATGCAAAAACTAAAGGTAGATTTAATGAAGTTGGTATGGAAATAATGGATGCTACTGGTAGTAGTGATGAAGAATTATTGTTTGCTGGTTATGATAATAGTTTAAACGAAACAGTAGTTAGAAGTAAAAATATAAATGTCACTAAATACCTTTCAATTGGAACACATTCAAGAATTGAAGATTATGAAGGTGGGAGTGGTATCTTTTATGTCGGTTGATAAACATACTGTATATCTTCTCACATTTCCAAACGGAAAAGTTTATATTGGACAAACAAAAAATATTAAAATGAGATGGGAAGCAAATGGAGTTCGTTATAAGAAAAATAAAGAAATGTATAGCGATATTCTTAAATACGGATGGAAGAACATAGATAAGAAAATTTTACTAGAAACAGATTGTGAAGATATTGCTTATGATAATGAAATAAAATACATAAAATTATATAATGCCACAAATCCAAAAAACGGATATAACAAATCGACTGGTGGAAAAGGTCCAGCAGGGGGTGTCAAGATGAGTGATGAAAATAAAAAGGCATTATATGCTAGACTTTATAATAATAAATATCATTTAGGACATAAACATAGCAACATAACAAAGCAAAAAATGAGTGAGGCAAAGTTGGGGAAACATTATTCACCAGAAACAGAATTTCCAAAAAGAGGTATAATGTGTGTAGAAACAAACACAATTTATAATAGTTTAGCAGATGCTGAAAGAAAAACAAAAATAAGTCATACACATATAAGTCAGGTTTGTAATAACAAAAGAAAAACATCAGGTGGCTATAGATGGAAATATGTAGATTAAGGAGGTAGATTATGGCAACAATAAATGGAAGTACTAGTAGTAGTTTATGGACTTATAAATTAGAAGTAACTGAAAATAGTTATAGTATAGAAAATAATACTTCAAGTGTAACTGTAACTGCTTATATAGGTAGAGCAAGTTCTACTTCATATTTAGGAGGTTCTTGGAGTGGTTCAATAACAGTTGATGGTTCTACTCAAAATATGAGTGGTACAATACCATATCCTACTTATATAAATGGTGGCGGTTGGTTAGAATTATCAACTAAAACTTTTTCATCAGTACCACATGCTTCTGATGGTAGTAAAACCGCTAGTGTATCGAGTAGTTTTAGTTCCAGTGCTTTTACTCCATCTAGTGCTAGTGCTAGTGGAGATGTAGTATTAACTACAATTCCGAGAGCAAGCACTATAACGTCAGTAACAACTGCAAATGTAGGAAGCAATACAACAATAACAGTAGATAGAAAAAGTAGTTCATTTACTCACACAATCACTTATACATTTGGAAGTTTAAACGGAACGATAGCAACTAAATCATCGAATACATCAATATCTTGGACAATACCAAATACATTCTATGCACAAATGCCAAATGATAAAACTAAATCAGGTACAATGACAATTACTACTTATAGTGGCAATACACAAATAGGTAGTTCATCAAGCAAAACATTTACTGTATCTACAAGTGAAAGTGATTGTAAACCAATAGCAAATGGAAGTGTTGTAGATAGTAATAGTGCTACAATAGCAGTAACTGGAGACAGTAGTATATTAATTGCTGGTTATTCAACCGCAAGCGTTAGTTACACCGCTACACCAAGAAATAGTGCGTCAATTAAAAAGGTTACAGTAAATGATGAAACTGCTTATAGTGGTACTTCGTCGAGTGCAGTAACTGGAACCAAACCTATATCAAACTTTAATTCAAATAAAATCGATATAGTAGCAACCGATAGTAGAACATATCCTGATACAAAAAGATTAGTTGCTGGTACTGATTATACATTGGTTCCTTACATACCACTTACATTTAATGGTAATGTCACAAGACAAACTCCTACAGGAGATGTATTATTACTATCTTTTAGTGGAAACTTCTATAGTGGAACATTAGGTGCGACAACAAATAGTTTATCGTTGGTTTGGAAATATAGAGAAAAAAGTGCTAGTACTTGGGAAACTGGTGGAACATTAGTATTAAATACTGATTATACAATTGATACAACAAATAATACATACTCAAGTGGTAGTGGTTCATCGCAAACTGCAATTTCACTTGGAAGTGGATTTACTTATAGTAAAAACTATGAGATACAAATCCAATATACTGATGCTTTAGTTGATAATACTATTGTTAAAGATGGCATGAGAGGAATACCAATAGTAAATTGGGGTGAAGATTTCTTTAATGTTAATGGTAATATAAAACAAAATAACACTACTATTATAGATAGTTCTTCTAATATTAATGTAAATAACATAACAAACACGGGTACTATAACTAGTGCAGGAACTATAACAACAAACAACAATGTAATATCCAAAAATAGTTTATTAATTAAAGATGCTAATAATAATACAAAAGCAAAACTAGACAAAGATGGGTTATATTTTGATGGAAAGAATGTTACCAAAGTAAGTTTGGCTATGATTGTAACTAACGATGAACAAGTATTTACCCAAAGTGCAAGCCCAGTTACCGTTTGGGGAAGTGGTTTTGAATATGGTGATTACACATATAGTACATCTGGTGGTTATATTGAAATCAAGAACACGGAGTTGTGCGAAATAAGCGGTGCATTTGGTGGTAACGATTTTGCATGGGCGAGATTAGAAATAAGTGAGAGCAATACTGTTATCGACAGTTATGCTACTCTTGTTCAAGCGGCTGGAAATGGATATTTCTTTACATCGTTACAAACAGCGATTATACGATTAGACCCGACAAAAACATATCATTTATTTTTAACTTGTGCACCATACAATGTTAGTAGTTTTACATTGAACGCTGGTTTTGCTAATACTTCAACTTGGATAGCGGCAAAGAAAATAAAATAGTAAACTTTTCAAAAATATACTTTTATGATACAATAATATATAGGAGGATAACATATGAGCGAAGGCTACATTGATGGTATCGCAACTATGGCTATTACGAAAAAGAATGGAGCACCTATTAAGGTCGATTAAATGAAAGGAGAAATGAAAAATGATTACAGTTTATGCAAAGAAAGATAAAGTATTAGAGTTAAGAGGATTATCTACTGATACTAAACCAACTGATGTTGGGAACGGCTCAATCTATATATGTATTGATACGGGAGACATATATATGTTTGATGAAAACGGAAAAGAATGGAAGGAGATATAATTATGGATATACCAAGTTATTTAATGGGAAGAATTGCTGGTAGTAGAAATGCTAGAACAGTTGTTGTAACTGAACTACCAGAAACTGGAGAACCTAATGTAATTTATTTAGTACCCAAACAAACGATAGATGACAATGACATTTTTGATGAGTATATTTGGGTAGAAGATGACTGGGAACTAATAGGAAGCACTGCTATTGATATTAGTGGTAAACAAGATATAATGCAGTTTAGTACAATGCCTACTGCTGACTCAACTACTGTTGGAAAGATAATCCAGTATACTGGAACAACTAATGCAAATTATACAAATGGATATTTCTATGTTGGTATAAACGATAATGGAAGTTATAGTTGGAGTAACATAAATGTACAACACACTAACCCAACTGAGCCACAAACATATTATATTGTTGCAGATGTTGGTGATATTACAGACAGTACAACAAAAACAACAATAAACAATTTGACATTGTTAAACCAAATTATTGATGTGTTAAACGATGCTTATTCAAATGGATACAAAACATTTGAGTTAAAAATTATAAATGATGTTGATACTCTTCATGCTAAATACAGAGTGTTTAGGTTAATTCCTCAATGGAATATACAAGATACCGGAAGTGGCGAAATTGAATACGAGGGATTTTCATTCAGGTCTTATGATGTATACTTAAATCCACCTGATACAGGAAGGTCACCTAATGTAGGAATGTACTATCACAATTGGGAAATGACGGCTCAATTTACAAACGGTAGATTTTCAATAGATAGTGAAGCAACAGAAATAGAAGTATATTCAATTCCAATTAGTTCTTTAGTACAATATAATACTATGCCAACAGCAAGTTCAAGTACAGTAGGAAGAATAGTACAATATGTCGGTACTACTACTAACGATTATACAAATGGATATTTCTATATTGGAATAAGCACAACTGAGAGTAATGAAACAACTTATGGATGGAGTAATGTAAATGTACAAAAAGCAGACATTCCTAATACCTATACTTTATATGACCTTGAATTTCCTTTAACAACTGGCTCTAAAATATATAACGATGAAGAATTGATTAACTTTGTAAAAAAATGCAAGGAAACATCGTCGTCATCGGGACTACTTGTTGTGAGAGGAACTGAAGGTGTCGGATACATAAATATATCTGGTTACAATAATATTTGTTTTACTTTAATTGACAGAGGTGTATATAGTGACCCAGAAACAAGACAGTTATACATAGCACTTGTATATACTAATAACGTGGTTACAGGAGTTAGTGTAGCACAAAATAGTGGACATTATCGTAAAATTCTTAGTTACGACGATGGATATGGTACAAACCCTTATGCACAAATAAGTGATGTTTTGACTAAAACTAATACAACAGCATTTACACCAACTGCAGATTATAACCCTGCTACTAAAAAATATGTTGATGATATAGGCTCTGGTATTAAAAATGCAACTACAGGTCATTTGTGGGAACTTAGTAACGGATATTATTATTATAATGGTAATGCGACTTATGCTAGTGGAAATTCAATAGGTAGTGGTATTCATTATATTATAAAATTTGGTGGAGATAGCAGTGGTCTTGGTGGAAATGCTTATGTTTTAACCTTTTTATCAGGTTTATCAAGTTTAACATATTTTCATGTCATTACAGGTATGAACCCATACGGATATGATACAACTAGTACAAAACATAGTTTTAAAATTTTTGAAGACATGGCTTTAAAATCTGACGTACCTAGTATGTTTGGTGTAAATTCTTATTCACGAACAACAACATATCAAATTGGTGACTATATCCAAGCAAAGGAAAATAACGAAATTGTTATATACAAATGCAATACAGCAAATACCACAGGAACTTGGGATAGTGCAAAATGGACTGTTTCATCTATGATGGAATATCTAAATGATACACTTATAGGCAGTGCGTTAGGAGGTAGTTATTAATGGCAAGAACAGATACATTAACACATTTCTTAACAGATGTAGCAGATGCTATCAGAACTAAAACTGGTAGTTCTGCTGCTATATCAGCAGCAAACTTTGATACAGAAATTGAAAGCATTCCTAGTGGCAGTGGACATGATTGGTCTACTATTGGTTTCGAACAAGAACCAACTGGTTCACGAGCAGCATATCAAAGAGCAGTTGCTTTAAAAAACAATTGGGACCCAAACACAACAACGATGCCAACAAATAAATTTCAACAATCAGACCTTGTTTATATGCCAGATATTGATATGAGAGGTATTACAACCACCGATGCTTTTAAGAATTGTTTTCAATGTTTAGGTTACGTGACCTATTCTTCATTTAACTTACCATATTCAAAAAGTGCATTGACAGCAGTTGCTAAAATAAAAGCAAAACCTTATGGAAGTATTTCTGAAATGTTTTCGTCATGTAGGCGACTAACCGAACTTGATTTAAGTGGAATAGACACATCTGAAGTAACAAATATGTATGGAGCATTTTCCAAAATATCTGTAAGTGAAAATCCAAATCCAATAACAACATTAGATTTAAGTAATTTTAACACAGCAAAAGTAACTGATTTTCGTTCTATGTTTTCGGGCAATGATGCATTGCAATCGTTAAATCTTTCATCATTTACTATTTCTAGTGGATATTTGATTAGAACAGCAAGCATGTTTGGTAACTGCACATCACTTACTCATATTGATATAAGAAGTATGACACTTTCTAACATAACTGGCGGTACAGCATACTATGAAAATATGTTTGGTACAGATGCTGCAAATGGTGTTCCGGATGATTGTGAAATTATAGTGATGAACGATACACAAAAGACTTGGATTACTTCAAAATGGTCAAGATTTACAAATGTTAAAACAGCAGCAGAATATGAAGCAGAACAAAATGCTTAAGGAGTAATATACATTAAGCATTTAACAATTATTAATATATAAATCTACCAATGAAGGGGGTGAGATAAATGAAACAATTTTGGACAGATTTAAAAAGTTGCATAACGATATTAATGATAATATTATTATTTATAGTCGTTATAGCAAATTTATTTGGAAGAACTTTAGCGGATAATTTACTAATACTAGTAACGAATTTAATTACTGCTGTGTTTACCTACTATTTCACAAAAAAAGAAAAAGGAGATGATGATAAAAATGGGAAAAGTTTTTAGTTCAAAAGAATTTATAGACAAACTTAATTGGCTTGTTTATGATGTACCTAACTACTATCATAGTGAAGCAGGTACTTGGTGCAACTACAACTGGAATAATAATAAATTTATGATGGACTGTGTTGTATCAATAAAAGGATTATTATGGGGCTTTAAAGCAGATAAAAATTTACCACATGGTGGTGGAGTATATGGTTCAAATGGTGTAGCAGATTTTACACCTGATGGTGGATTAAATTACTGCACTGATGTATCACAAGATTTTAATAATTTAGTACCAGGTGAATATTTATGTATGAAAGGAACAGGACACTCTCATGCTGGAGTATATCTAGGTAATGGCAAAGTGTTTGAATGTACTGTTGCTTGGAATACAAATAAATGTGTTATAAGTGATATTGATAGTAATGGAACTCGTTCATATAATGGAGTTAATAGTTTAAGATGGACTTATCATGGAAAATTAAATTATATTGATTATAGTGATGCACCTGAACCTACACCAACAACTAATGTTAATATATATTATCAAGTAGAAACTAGTGAAGATGGTGTTCTTCCTATGGTAAAAAATCTTCAAGATTATGCCGGATGGAAAAACCATGCAATAAGATACCTAGCAATGAAGGTTGACAAAGGTAGTATTAGATATAGAGTTACAACTGTAAGTGGTAAAACATTACCTTGGGTAACTGAATGTAATATAAAAGACCACAACCTTGGTTGTGCTGGAAATGGAGAACCTATTGCAACTGTTGAAGCATACTATTATACTCCAGAAGATATTATTAGAGAAAGTGGATATAAGTATGTTTATTATAAGGTAAATGATTATCCATTTCAAAAAGATACAATCAAAGGACCAGGATATGACGGTTTTGCTGGAGTACCAGGAGTAGTTGCAACAAAGTTCCAAGCATATATCGGAGACTAAATCCTATATGGGTAGATTTAATGAAAATAACTTAGGCGATAAAATACTAGCCTAAGTTTTTTCGTGCGAATTTGACCCCTTAAATTAAGTCTAGCGAAAATTTGCAAGTTTTGGAAACGTATGGTATAATAAAGTAGTATGGATAGGAGGGAATGATTGAGGTATGGATACAATTAAAAATGTACTTACTATTATCGTATCGTTGTCTACTGTTTTTGGAATATTCACCGGTATCATAAACAAAATGTTTAATAAAAAACTACAGCCTTTGGAAAATCGTATTGAAGAAAGTGAAAAGAATATTATGAAACACGAACTAGGACAACTTAGATATTTGGTGGTTTCTTTTGCAAACGATTTGAGAAATGGTGTACCGAAGAGTCGCTTTCAATTCGATGCCGTGTTTTCATTTATCGATGAATACGAAGAAATGATAAATCGTTTACATATAAAAAACGGACTTTTTGAAGAGGAAAAAGTGTATATAAAAGAGATGTATCATAAAATGACAAACGAATAGTTGACAAGTATTGTAATATTTGGTATAATTATACACACGAGGGGAGAGTGTGTTTTTATTATGAAGAAATTTATGTATCGATATAATTATAAACCAATGATATTGGACTACATTATGAATAGTAATCTATTAAACGAACACAAACAAGAACAAAAAATATTACAACTAATACTTAAAGGTAAAACCTGTGTTGAAATAGCAGATGAAATTGGTTATTGTGAAAGAACTATACAAACAAGACGTAGAGATATCTATGAAAAAACAAAAGACCTAATGATTTAGGTCTGTTTTTTATTTACTATTTTCACGAAATTAATACGCATTTTACAAAATATTTCTTTAAGAAATACCTATTTTTCGTGAAATAATTCATTTGAATATACTATATATTATGCTATAATATCGCCACAAACGGAAGACATATTGGGAACAAATCAAACACACAAAGAATATATAATTAAATTGGGGGATGTATATGAGAAAGGAAAATTATTTAAAAGTAAAGCACTACATAAAATCATTATGTATGGATAATGTAATCGAACTATGTAAAAATACTGGTCTCACTGAAGAAGAAACCACTCTTATTAAGCACATTAACCGTGGTGATAGTAGAGTTTTTATCAGTCTAAAAATGGGAATGTGCGAAAGTGCTGTTTCAAAGAAGTCTCACAAAATACTTACAAAAATAAAAGATTATTTAATAAAAAATAAGATACCATTTTAGTATCCTATTTTTCTTCTATATATTCGACTATATCAACCACGTCTTCTGATGCTAGGTAATTTGCTCTATCTTCATCAACATAATATATACCATCTTCTGGCATTATATGTTTTCCAAATCTAACATCATCATAACCTTTAGGTAGTTTACAAATAACACCGACTCTATATATTTTTGGATTATTATATTCTTCTTCTAATAGTTTCTTTTCTTTTTCTATTTCTTCTTTTGTAACATTAGAACCTAAGTATTCAAGCCAAGTTTCAAGTGCTTTATTATCATATTCCTTACATTTTGGAATATTTTTTATTTTATTTATATCAAAGTTCATATCGAGTGGTACAACATATCCGTTCACACCATCTTTAATAAGTTCGGTACAACCACCAATGTCGGTAACAATACAAGGAACTTGATATTCCAAACTCTCTTGCACAGTATATGGGAGACCTTCGCAGTCAGAAAGAAGTACGGTGTAATCGGCATTTGCTAAATAATCCCAAATATCAAATCTTTGCTTCCAAAAATGTACTTCTTCGAAATCACATCTTTGCGGACCATTTGTAAATATATCCCATTCAAATTTAATACCAGCATCTTTCATCATTTGCATCATTTGTTTCATTCTTCCCCAACCTTTTTCGGAGTCGAGCCTTGTGCATGAGATTAACTTAATTATTTTATTTGTTTTCTTTCTTGGTGCAAGGATGTTCTTTATTACTTTTGGGTGGTCGTGTAGTACTAAATCACTCATTTCGGCAACAAATTCGCCACAAGCGATAATGTTTTCAATACCCATCGAGAACACTTGTTGTTTCAGTACACCTTTTTCAAGAAGATGTTTATAATTAGCATGTCTCATTTCGTAATCTTTTTTACCTTTTATATTTTTTGGAACTACACCCCAAACGCTATTACGAATAAATATATCACAAGTGTATTCTTTATGTTGGTCATAAAGTTCCATTTTTACAAGTTTCTTTAATCTATTTATTTGTAGTTTATCACCATCGCCATATACGATTGTTATATCAAAAAACTTTCTAAGTGAGAAACAAAAATTATATAAGAATGTTTCTACACCAATCAACCACCAATAGCACATAAGTAACTTTGGTATATAATTATAGTTTTACGTCTATCGGTCATTCTTATCACCCCCCTTCAACAAATTTTTATATGCTACATCACATAAACTTCCTTCTCTAGGAGAGTTATAATGATAGCCAACAATATTGGTATATTTTTCAGTTGGATTTTTCTTGTTTAATTGCACACTTAAATAGTAATCTTCAGCATATCTAATTTCTGGACATCTTTCATCTCCTAGAAATTCTCTTCTTATAAATCTTGCACAACCGCTACCCCATTTAAGTTTACTATTTGGATTAAAGTTTAATATAGTACCATCATTCATTTTTAAATCCATATAAATAATATCGGTACCATCTAGTTTATCAATAACTTTCAAGTATTCGCTTGTATATAAATAATCATCACTATCTAATTCATTTATATACTCACCACTAGCATTATCATAACCTACATTTTTAGCATGACCTAATCCTTTATTTTCTCCATAACTTATTATTTTTATATTGTCTTTTCCTTCCATCCACTTTTTACATATATCTAATGTACTATCAGTAGAACCATCGTTTATAATTATTATTTCTATGTCATTTCTTTTTGGAATACTATCCAGGGCTTTTATTATTAAATCCTGCTGGTTATATACAGGTACAATAATTGATAGTTTCATTTTAACCACGAACCTTCCATGTGGTGTTTCGTATAACCATTTTCATCATTAAAATATTCTTGTGGATAGATTACGAAATTATCTATAACTTGTATTTCGTTTTTATTTCTATCTATTTTATGCCTTTCTAGTATATTGGACATTATTACAGTGTTTGTAGTTTGCTCAAAATCTCTATCATTATAATAATCAAGCATTTCTTTTATAATAGGATTTCCTTTTTCTGCCCCCATTGTCGCACATACTGGAAAATACGGTTGCTCGAAACCAGTAAATGCGGGTAAATTTAGAAACACATCTAAAGGTTTATGTACTGATACATCGGTATCAAGATATATTCCACCTTCAGTATATAGAGCATAAAGTCTAATAACATCACTAGTAAAGGCATATTTCTTAGCACTATAACTTTGTTTTGTGAATTTATTGTAATTTATGTCGAAGTTATCTTCATTCCACTCTTTTATCTCATATCCAAGTTGCTTCCAAGTTTCCATACACTTTTTTATTAATTCACTTTTTTCACCATGCCCGAGCCACACATAATGAATGATTTTTGGTATTGCCATATTATCACCTAACTTAATTATATCATAAAGAAAAGAGTGTTGTCTACACTCTTATTTTTTTGGTCTTCTATTATTCGCTTGTTCCTTTTGTGTTGCCCATCGGCAATTAGAAGGTTCATAGTTTCCATTGTTGTTTATTCTATCGATTGTGGTATTTATTGTACCATATACATCTAAGTGTTCATTATATCCGTTTTCAATAGCCCAATTATAGAAATTCATAAAATCATTTTTCCACTCGTCGCAAACTTTTATACCACGAGCACCATAGTTTTTATATGATTTATTGTTCGGGTTATAACATCTTTGCTTCATATGTGCCCAAATATCATAAAGCCTATTTCTTCTTAGTTTATGCCTTGTCGCTTGGTCACGAAATAATTCAATTCGATAGCATCCACAACTTGTCGTGTGACCATAGGCTAATTTTCCATAATTAACCACTGTTCGATTTCCGCAATCACATTGGCAAAGCCAGCACGTTTCGTTCCATTTATTATTTTCTACTCTTTTTACAACAAATAACTTTCCAAATCTTTGTCCAGTCAAATCATTTAATTTCACAATATACCTCCCGTAATAAAGTATAACGAGGGTGATTACGGCACCCTCAAATAAATTATATCACTATTTTTATTATTTTACAACCCATACGTATTCAACATCTCGCTCACTTGGGTTAAATGTATCATATATTATACCATACTTAATACAGAATATGTGACCTTTGATTGTACACAACACGATATTATTTTTAAATTGTCTTGCAACATCTCTTACTTTTCGTGGCGGATTAATAACTCGTTCAAAATTATTATCCAAATACCATCTCACAAAGTCCCCGTCTATCATTATTGTGCCATTATATTGTGCTAAATCACTTAACTCATCATATACATCATCCCAAGAACGACCGGTTGCACAACTAAGTGCTCTAGGAAAACAATCGTCTTCTATTTTATTGAGTGGGTTTGAGTTGTAATAAATATAATTCATAATTACATGCTCGCAATTTGTTGTGTATATTCACGTATTAGATTTAGTTCATCTTGACTAGTAGCATCGTGTTTTAGCATCTCAACAAAATTAACCATGCTCTCTAACATATATTCAAGACTTTTCAAAGCATCATCTTTGGCACCATAATTGCCTCTGTTTGCCATATCTCTGCTTTCCATATATCTGCCGTAGTCATCTGCCATTCTTTCTATATGGTCATGTCCCATATACCTACCACGACTGTCTCTCCGTCTTGCCCCATATTCATCTCTTCCATAGTCATCTCTATATCTTCTATCGTAATTTCCGTATCTCATAAATTCTCCTTTCCTTTCCCAATATTCTTCATTGGCAACGTCTTTATGAATATCTACTAACACATCTAACATTTCGATGTTATTAGGTTGTATTCCTTCATCCAAAATATCACATATCTTTTTTTCAAGTTCTTTATTCAATTTCTCTACTGTTTCCGTTTCCATTATTATTCTCCTTTCTAAGGATAGATAATATCTCATTATTTTGACTGATTATTCTTCCCAAATAATCTTTATTTTGATGTTGTAATTCAGTCATAAGGTCAGTGTTGTTATAATCTTTGAATAATATTTCGAGACTCAATGCCTGTAAAAACAAAGATGTTATATCTAATCTATTATTCATTATCCACTGATTTTTCTTATAATTAAGTTAGCATCCTTTATTGTTGGTACTTGTGTTGTTACAGCAGGAGTTACACCACCAATAGTTGAAAGTGAACCGACACTTATTGTTGTGTTTACTCTTGGGCATACTCTTATTAGTTTTGTAAAAGCAACATTTTGATAAGTATTTGCTGTCGTAACTTGTCTATCAATTTCGGTTCCTTCAATATCTGAACCATTCGTTTTTAAAGCAAGTGCTATTTGTCCTGTTGTAGCAGACGTAACATTTGCATGGAATGATACTTCAAATAAACCTCCACCGATTATTGTAAAATTACTACTACCTGGAGTATATTGTAACCATCCGCAACAAGATGCCGAATTAGTTCTCACATCAACTGTAGAAAAATTTATATCATCTGTATTACTTGTTAATATTTCTGGATTAATTACTAATGTTTGTATCATATTATTTTTTTCTCCTCTCATAATTTTGCACAATTATTATGTGTTTTATTAAAAATGAGAATAGGACTCGCCCCATTCTCTTGATTTTCCCCTTAAAGGGAAAACGTTAGCAAGTTCTCATAATTGAGTTTGTAGTATTCTACATTATGCTATTAAATAAATTGTGTTGTAGTGAAGTTCCCACATCCACAACCATTATTTCCATTACATGTAAATATTGGTTGGTTGCCATATACTGGTTGTGATGGTATAGGACAACTTCTTAATTCAGATACTAACTGATTTGCAACTACAGCATTATTTGCTCTAATATCAGCAGTTTGAGCGATTTGTGATGCTTGTAAATCTTTCATTAAGATTTCTCTTTGTAAATCACTAATTTTTTCGTTCTTAGCATCTATCTTATCTTGACATAACTGGTCTAGGATACGTTGTGTACTTGCTGTTTGACTAGAAATAATATCTCTAATACCATTACTTAATGCTTCTCTATCTGCACAGTTTTCACTAATTACAGTAGATGTTAAGTTAGCAAGTCCTAGACGGTTCTCACAACAACAATTAGATAATGCGTTATTTAGGTTATTAAAACCTTGTAGTGTTGCAATTTGATTACTAAAGTTTTGGTTCATATCTGCCATTTGTCTGCTATTTGCAGCAATTTCGGCATTATAGAAACCATTACTTACAGTTTGGTTCATATCAGCACAACAGTTACATAGTTGGTTAGATAGTGAATAAATACCACTATTTACAGTATCAAGTTGATTGCTTAAATGTAGTGTGTCAAAACCATTATTAGTATTAGCCATGATGTCTTTTTGACCATTTGAAAGCCAAGCATAACCATTATCAAAACCATTGTTACCAAAGAAACCACCATTACCGTTTCCCCAGTTTCCACCAAATAATGCTAGTAATAATATTACCCAAATCCAGTCGCTACCATAACCACCAAAACCACCATTACCATAGCCACCCATCATAGGATAAACTGGATATGGATAATTGTTTCCGTTAGTTGCTAATTCAACTACTGGTTGGATACCATTTGAATTACCGTTCATGTTCGTTCTCCTTTCTTTAAATTTTATATCAAACTCTATTTAGAGTTGATACCATCGTTTTGTAATTGTTCAATTACATTTTCAGGTACACCGAATTGTTTTGCTCTCGCAAATAAACCATTCATTTGTTCCGTAGAGTATCCATTCGTTACTTGTTTAAATAAATCTATTGGATTACCTCCGTTATTTTTTGCTTGATTTATCATTTGAAATGCTTGCGGACTTTTTATTTTCAATTGGTTCATTAACATTTGCATTAACGGATTTTGCATTTTCCATCATACCCTTTCTTAATTCGTTTATTTGCATTTGTAAACTTTCTATCATTAAATCTTTGTCATCTTTTTGTACAATTTCTTTTATTTCGTACGCTTTAATATCACCTTTAATATTTTTTATCCACATTACGCTTAAATCTTTACTAAAAAATGGTGTGTCTGCAAAAATTAATTCTTTATTGACATCATCTATAGTATTTACAAATTTCATACCACCTTGATTGTTTGGTGCTAGTTGAAATGTTTGATTTATTGCTGGCTGTGTTTGTTGTTGCGGTTGAGATAATTGCTCTTTCATTTGTTGTAATTGAGATATTTGATAATCAATTCTATCTTTTGTTACTTGCGGATTATACCCAATTGTATATGGATTTTGATACATTGTTATCACCTTTCCTAATTTAAGTATAATAAAAAAGACACTTATAAAAGTGTCTTCTTTGTGTTTGACTATTTTAATCTAAATCACTACCGATTATTTGTTGCCTTGGACTTGCATCAGAAGAAGATGTTTTTTCATCATTAGCAAGACTAATCACTTTCTTTATATTCGCAAATACTGGTAATGTCCCATCTTCTCTTGGCTGTGTACCAGCATTATGAACAACTTCACATAATAATTTTCTACCAACTAATTTTGGTGTATCAGTAGTTGTATCAAACTCATCTGCATCAGGTAAGTCAAGTGCTATTCTACACATAATAGCCATTGCTGTTAAACCACCTGCATTTGCAAAATTATATCTGTTCATTAATGTTCTATTTGTCCTGATATCTTTGAATGTAACAACCATTTCAGTTGGTTTTCCACTTGGCTTACATTCAGCCTTTGTTATTTCTAATACTCTTTCACCTTCAGGAATAGGTTCATAACTTTGTAAATCAAATTTAATCTTCATCATTAATATCCTCCGTTTCTTTATAAATATCTTTAGCAATTTCGTTAAACTTTTTTAAAGATACATTACTTCTCTTTGCTAAACTAACAGCATATCCAACTGCCATTGTGAAGCACAAACCTTCATCTCCTCTTTCACTACTTTGATAGCAAAAACCATTGTCATCAAAGTGTGTAGCCTTTAAAACTACTTTTGGTTTTCTCATTATTCTTCCTCCTTCAAATTTTTAGATAGTGTATATTTTACAATATCTTCGACATACTTATTATATAATTTTTCTTGTTCTTTTGCAAACTTTTCTTCATTAAATTTTTTACTATTTTTAGCAGTTAATTTATATTTACCACATACTGATAATTCTTTTTCTATCATTCTATCTTTTATATCTTTTTCTAGTATTTTTAATTCATCTTCTTTTGCTTTTAGTCCACTTGATATTTTTAATAGTTCTATTTCTTTTACAAGTGCTATTGCACTCTCACAAACATCCTCAAGTTCGTTATCATTAGATGGTTTTGAAGCACGGATGATATCCAAATATTCCTTATCTTTGACTTCATCGAATGGGACAGAGATACCTGTTTTTATATTTTCTTCCCATATTTTATTTGCTCTTTCCATTAAGTCGTCAATGTTCAGAACCTCACCATCTATTTCAACAAAAATTTCGTTTAATTTTTTTACTATCATTTTAGTGTTTGTTTCGTTAGGTTTAAATTCTTCTGGATGAGCATAATCCATTTGGTTTAAGAAACTTACTACAAACAATACTTTATCTAACCCTAAAAGTTTTGCATATAATGCTCCTTGTAGTGTGTAATATATTGGTGGCTCATTGTTTGCCCAATTAAGAGCATTGTTTGCTGTCTTAAACTCGACTACCATCGCTATATCTTTTTTGTTATTTTTTGTACTAACCGCATCCCAACAACCCTGAAATGGGTTATGTGATGTTCCGAAGAAGTTCCATCTAACATCTTCAAATATATTTCCAAAATATTCTTCTGGTCCAACTATATTTGGAAACTTAGTTGATATATATTCTCTTTGTATTTTTTCAATAACCTTACCAGCCTTTGTATAAATAGTTTCTTCAAATGGTGGGGTAACTAATTTTGTACATTCACACCAAATTTTAAATGGTGATGAATATGGGTTCAATCCCAATATACTTGCAAATCTAGTTCCAGTAATATATTTGAAAGTCTTTGGTGGATTTTCCAGTATTATTTGTTTTCTATCTTCGCTATATTTCCAATTCATCTTTTACCTCCTCATAATATTTCCATATATAGCCCCCTGCTGTTTTTCTTTTACCATTGCAGACTTCACTCATGTGAGGTTGATTACAATTAAGGTTTTTTGCGGCTTCTGTTAAACTATTCCATGTTTTTATAAATTTACCATCTAACGAATATTGATTTACTTTTATTTCATGTAATTCTTTTAATTTTTTATTTCTCGTACCATAATTACAATTATATTTCTTTGTGCACCATTCCAAATTATTAATATGGTTGTTACTTGGGTTTTCATCCTTATGGTTTACTTCTAGGTCGTCCAAATTAATATCATCTTTATTTTCGTACGGCATATATTTAAAAGTCGCTTTAGGAATAAAAGCCTGTGCTGCTAATATATGTATGCGAGATGAATATGTTTTTCCATTTTTATGTAGTCCTATTTGATAATAACCTCTATCATTTTTATATGGTTTCAATATTCTTTCATCGCCAAATTGATTATTACAGTTTTCTCTCTTCTTACTTTTAACCCTACTATATGTACTCACTTGATACAAATCTTCAAACTCTTTTATATCCTTCCAAAGTTCACCATCCAAATCATTTAACGAAAGTGACAAAGCATCAATCATCTTTTCTTCCTTCTTTAATAGCAAAACTAATTGTTCTTTTAATAAAACTAATCATTGCTAAGAACGTGAAAATCATACCTGCAAAGAAGCCAAGCATTATATAAATCCATTCCATATACTATTCTCCTTTCAAAGCATCTAATTTGTTAGAAACTTTTAAACTAATTTCTAATATATCAGCAGATGATAATTCACCACTCATTAATTGTTGTAATGTACTAGCACCCCATTCAGGATTTTCAGATAACTCTCTAACTTTCATAATGTCATTGATAACTTCTTTAACATCATCTTTATCGCTTTCTGTTTGTTGTACTTCTGCTACAACCTCTTTAGTTATTTCTTCTTTCTTTTCTTCAGGTACATAGGTTTTTATTTTAGGCTCTGCTGTTTGTTCTTCTGTATTAGACATTTCAACTTCACTATTAAACTCATCAATAGTTAAATATGATGGTGTAAAGTTCTTATCAAACCAGTTTCTAAATGCCATTGAACTTGCAGCAGATGCACCTTTATCGCAAGTGTCACTACCACTTGCTAGACACCAATATTCGATACTTGGTGTACTATTCCATCCTTCAGTTTCAAATTTGCTAGCATCTAAATCATAAAATGTTGCTTTACATTTTACTGTTGTGACATGTTGTGGCATCTTGTTTACTGGTTGGAACATCGCTCTTTGTATTTCTTCAACGTCAATTACTTCCCAAGTAAATAATAAATTATATTTTATTGATAAATCGTTTATTGCCCTGTAGTACTGACCTATACTCGGATAATCCTTGCCACCTAGATTTGTAGCCTGTGTACAGTCTAATATAAACTCCATTCCTTTTATTTCTTTTTTCATTTCATTTATTTTTTGATAAATATTCATTTTATTTGTTTCCATTTTTTCTACCTCATTTCCTTTATTATTTTCTATTAATTTTATGAGTTCATCCTTTTTTATCTTGGGGTCGAACTCTAACCCCATATTATTAGCCATCTCAACTAGTTCAGTTTTCTTATACTCGGTCAACCTTTTCACCCCCTTAAAATCTTCAGCCCATTGCTTTGCTAATTTAATATACCACTCTTTATTAATATCTTCAATAGTACATTTGTTGGCATTATCTACAATTGGATTAATTGGACAATTCGCAAGGCTATCTCTTCTCCCATCGTATTTAACTTTTATAATTAAACCACTCGGTTTTTTACCAGAATATAGTCTATTATTTCTTTGCAATAAAATATCACCATTTGGACTTTCTTGAACACACTTTTCGTATGTCGACCCTAGATGTTGGACAACTTGAAATTTATGGATATTTGTTTCATTATTAATTGTTTCTTCAATAGGTGTATTAAATAACAAATATCTTGCAAGTGCTTCCGATACTATTGCTAACGAATTTGCTTTAAAGTTTGGTTTATATTCACTTGTGATACTACCATCTTCATTAATTTTTAAGTTAGGTAGTGAAGCGAAACATCCGCCTTTGGCTTTTATTTTTTTATGTCCTTCTTCACCATAACGCATTAAGTAGTTATTTACGTCTCGTTGTATTATTTTATCTATAATATCATACTCTAATTCTATACCGCATTTCTTGGAAAACTCATCACTAACTTTATAATACTCATCTAGTTTGCTTTTAGGTAGTTTTACCATCAAGCCATCCGTATTTACTTGTATTAATTCTACATCACCAATAGCATAAACTTTTTCGGTAAGTTCAGATATAAGCAATTGTCCAGTAATACATGTTCCTCTAGCACCTTTCGGGTCAAATAAGTCATTGTACTGATTATTTTGGCATCCGTATGTAGTATTTAATATCAACTTTAATGGCAACTGCTCATCTTTCTTGCCTTCTTTTTTGAGTTGTAATCTTCGTTGTAAGGTATTATAATATGCATCTTTATCTTTTATATTCCTAGATATAAAATTATATTGTGGTAATGCTAATAAATGCGGATATAGCGATGCAAAATCCTCATTAATTACAACCATATCTGGTTCATCTTTACTATCATAATAGAAGTTTGGAAGTGCACCGTGTTTTCCTCCCCAAGATACAACACAAGGCATCCCGTGCGAATTATATTCTAACTTAGTTTTAAATAATTCTTCGCTAGGTATGCTTTCATCATGTATTGTTTCAAAGAAATCTAACACTTCTTTTTCAATTACATTTGTATCTATACTCTCAGGAATAGTATAATCTCTTTCATCATCTCTTTTTGTCATTTCGGCTTCCAAGAATTTGGCACATAATTTAGCATTTGTTAAACCAATATTTATATCTGGTTCTATATTAGATAATATACATAAGTCATATTTGGTTTTAAAATATGTTTTTCTTGCTTCAAAGAGTGGTCGTAAAGCGTCAACGTCATGGCGACAATAGTATAACATTTCTTCATATTCTTGCTTTGTCCAAGGATGGTCTATATCAAAACTAATAGTGCTTTCGGTTATATCTAACAAAAGACAAGCCTCTATTTCCTTTAAAGATTTAGGGGGAACAATATCTTGTATAGTATCCCACACTGGTGGGAAGTTTTCAAGATAGTCATATTGCAGTTCAAAACCTTGTCCACCTTCTATTATATAGTCATTGACTTTTTTTATTTCACTTATATCAAAGCCAGATAGTATAGCCTTTAAGATGTATTGGTCGTAATAACGAGCATTATGTCCAATGAATATAGGATTATTTTTATTTATAAATTCGTAAATTTCGTCGGTCGATGAGTTGTGGAATATTGTTTCAGAGTTATCGGAATATTTATGTATTACGAGTAACCAATCATACTTGGTAACTTCAAAGTCGAATAAGTACAATCGCTCATTTATAAGAGTATCAAAATCATTCATTCAAATACCTCCATCTATATCCTCCAGCCGTTTTAATTTTACCTTTACAACATTTACATATATTTCGATTATCTATTCCTGTTTCTTCTTCGGCTACTCGAATGCCGTCATATATTGCAACTAATTTGTCGTCTTTTGTATATTGTGCTATTCGTTTCATTCTATAACTTGATGTCTTTCTTCGTCCTTCTTTAGTTTGAATGCCATAATTGTTGTTATATTGTCTAGTACACCACATCAAATTACTTACACTATTATTTAATTTATTTTCATCCTTATGATTTATTTCTGGTAGATTATTTATGTTGGGTATAAACGTTTCTCCTACCAACCTATGAACCAATTTGTGATAACTTTTACCATTTTTATAAAGTGTCAGCGTACAATAACCTCTATTATTGAAATGGTGTTTTAATATTTTTTCTTGAAGTTTGACTTTATTTGTTCCACCCCACCGGTTAATAAACGTTATATAA
>Ga0265301_10001352_pt1 | contig 32550 bp, 15 predicted proteins | sample AusTroGonzalo_MG_2_FD_193488 | JGI IMG/M metagenome (GOLD analysis project Ga0265301, IMG submission 193488) | Bovine rumen microbial communities from tropical cattle in Woodstock, Queensland, Australia - Gonzalo_04 | ecosystem: Host-associated > Mammals > Digestive system > Stomach > Rumen ... | reverse complement strand
TGGTGTTGTCTATCCGTTGGATGAAACGGAATATTGCCGTGCTTCGTATCGGGATGGTCGCAGGACGTATCTTCTGAAAGATGCCCGGTGGGGAAATGGTGTTATCAGGATAGAAGTCATGGCGATGCCTGACCGTGAGGCCGCAGTCTGGCGTATTGCCTCGCCTCATTTTGACGGTCGTCTGCGGGCTGTCGCCTGTCAGATTGCCCAACCGAAACTGAACCGTAATGGTGACATGGGTGTAGATAAGCCTGGCTGTCTCGAGGCTGCGGGCGATCCTCTTCAGACGGTGGAGATATCTTTCGGAAAGAGTCATATAGCCTATCTGGAGGTTCTTCTGGATCAACTCCGTCCACTTGATGTGGAAGAGGGTAGGCATGCTTTTCTGCAGGCACGTAACCATTATCGTCAATTAGCCTCCCGTATCCAGTTCCAGACACCTGACCCGTATATCAACACCTTAGGAGGTGCCTTGGTGTTGGCGGCCGATGGCGACTGGGACGGACAGACCTGGTTGCACGGTTGTATCGGTTGGCGTATGCCCTTGGCAGGGTGGCGGGCCGGTTATCTAGGCGATGTGTTAGGTTGGAATGATCGGGCCGTTTCACATTTCGATGCTTATGCCAAGAGTCAGGTGACGGACGTAGAACCTGTAATTCCCCATCCTTCGCAAGATCCCCAGATGAATCTGGCACGTGCCGAGAAGAAATGGGGTACGCAGATGTATTCCAATGGGTATATATGCCGTAACCCTGAACGTAACGACCAGATGCATCATTACGATATGAACCTGAATTATATCGATGAGTTGCTTTGGCATTTCCAATATGATGCCGATACGGCTTATATGCGTAAGATGTGGCCCGTCATCAAGTCGCATCTGGCATGGGAGAAACGGAACTATGATCCTGATGGTGACCATTTGTATGATGCCTATTGTTGTATCTGGGCCAGTGATGCGCTCTATTATAATGGTGGGGCAGTGACCCATTCCTCGGCCTATAACTATCGGGGCAACAGACTCGCTGCCCGTATTGCAGCAATCATCGGTGAGGATCCGGAACCTTATCGAAAGGAGGCTGAGGCCATTCTTAAAGCGATGAATGAACGACTTTGGCTTCCTGGAAAAGGAGTCTGGGCCGAGTATCAGGATGCGATGGGTTTGAAACGAACCCATGATCATCCGGCTGTATGGAGTATTTACACACCGATTGACTGTGGGGCCTGTACGCCGGAACAAGCCTATCTGGCCACCCGCTATATCGATGACCACATCCCTCATATCCCGATTTCCTCCCCTAAGTTAGGGGAGGCTAGGAGGGGTCTGAACAAGGCTTCTTCAGACCCCCAACCCCCTAACTTAGGGGGCTTGTATACGATTGCCACCAGCGACTGGCTGCCTTATTCCTGGAGTATCAATAATGTGGCGGCGGCAGAGGTCATGCATACGGCACTGGCCTATTATGAGGCTGGTCGTGCGGATGAGGCCTATCGTCTGATGAAGGGAAACATACTCGACCAGATGTACTATGGTGCTTCACCTGGCAATTTCGGACAGGTCAGTTATTACGATGCTGCCCGAGGGGAATGCTATCGTGACTTTGGCGATTGTATCGGCATTTCATCACGCACCTTATTGCAAGGACTTTTTGGCATCATCCCTCATGCCCTCGACGGGAAGTGTATTATCCGTCCGGGTTTCCCGTCAGAATGGGATAGTGCCAGTGTCAAGACACCTTATCTGGCGTATAAGTTTACGCGCAAGAATGGGGTGGAGCGCTATGAGATTACTCAGAACTTCCGTCAGCCTCTGAAAATCATGTTGCGCCAGAATCTTGGCAATGGCCAATACCGTGATATCGAAGGAACGTCAGAGGTGCATCAGGTGATGGAGGTATCTCAGAGGGCAGGTTCTCTTGATACATTGGCGATATATCAAAAGAACCGTCCCTTTGAGAGATTGCGCCTTGATGAGCCAGACCTATCTAAGTCATTCCGTCCTCAGCCTATTTCTCAACATTTTAACGCAGAGGTCGATGATATTTTTAAGAATCAATACCTGAGTCCGCGTCCGCAGACAACCACCTTGCAGATTCCTACGCAGGGCATTGGCGAGTGGTGTCATCCGCAACTGACGGCCGAGATCAATGACTCCGTATTCCGTACGCTCATCAAGGATGGCGTCTTTGAAGTGGCGGGCGTGCCTTTCCGGACACCTGCAACGGGAAACAATATTGTCTATACCAGTCTTTGGGACAACTATCCTGATGCCGTGACCATACCTGTTGACGGCAAGGCAGAGAGCGCCTGGCTGTTGATGGCAGGAAGTACGAATCACATGCAGAGCAGGATTGATAATGGACTTGTCATCGCCACGTATAAGGATGGCTCTCAAGATACACTTGCCCTGAGGAATCCTGATAACTGGTGTCCCATCGAGCAGGACTACTATGTGGATGGCAAAGCCTTCCAGACTTCGGAACCGCGTCCATATCGGGTGTGTCTTGGAACGGGTGATGTCAGTAGGGACTTAGGTAAGACCTTGGGCATTCAGGGTGTCTATGGCCGGGAGATCCCTAGTGGTGCAGCACAGATGCTGCGGATGCCGCTCCATTCGGGTAAGCGACTTAAATCGCTCACTGTCCGAACGCTCTCCAATGATGTCGTTATCGGTCTGATGGCTGTCACCCTTCAGTAATCCTCTATAAACAATAAACTGTAAACTGTAAACAAAATATATGCAGAAACTCATAGAATTATACAAACAATGGAAAGGTGCAGAGCCTGCTAACGTTCAGCAGATTCCTGGCGGAGGCAGCAACCGTACTTATTTTCGCATGACCGACCAAGATGGTCAGTCGATTATCGGAGTGATAGGAACCAGTCGTGATGAAGATCACGCCTTTATCTATCTGACGGAGCATTTCAACCGCCGCAAGTTACCAGTCCCAAAGATTCTGGCAGCCAGTGATGACCAGTTGCGTTATCTTCAGACCGATTTGGGCAGTCTGCCTCTTTTTGACGCCATTCGTGGCGGCCGCGAGGCAGGCGGCCGATATACCCTGAAAGAACAGGAACTGTTGAAACGTACCATTCGCGAACTGCCGAATATCCAGATCCGTGGTGCCATAGGACTTGATTTCTCCAATTGTTATCCGCAGGCGGAATTTGACGTCGACAGTGTGCTCTTCGATTTGAACTATTTCAAATACTGTTTCCTGAAAGCCACAGAGATTGATTTCCATGAACTGAAACTTGAGGCCGACTTCCGCTTATTCGCGAAGGATCTGACTGCCGACACCTTCGATAGTTTCCTTTATCGTGATTTCCAGGCACGTAATGTGATGCTTGATCATGAGGGCAATCCTTTCTTTATCGATTATCAAGGTGGACGGAAGGGCCCCTATTATTACGATCTGGCCTCTTTCCTGTGGCAGGCATCGGCACGTTATCCACACAAACTCCGTCGTGAACTGGTCTACGAGTATTACAACTCGCTGAAGCAATATACGGAGGTGCCCCCCGTGCGCCATTTCGTCAACCGTCTGTCGCTCTTCGTGCTGTTCCGTACGTTGCAGGTATTAGGTGCCTATGGCTTCCGGGGCTATTTCGAGCAGAAGAAGCATTTTATCGAGAGCATCCCGCCTGCCATCCAGAATCTTAGAGAGTTGCTTGCCCTCGGCATCTTCCATTATCCTTATCTGATGGACATCCTGCGTCAATTGACAGAACTGCCGCAATACCAGCAGATTGAGACCACTGCCAGCCGTGCCGACGGTTATAAGATTACAGACCAGAATCCTTATAAAGCCCATCCGCAGGATGGTCCCGCCACTTTCTCCAAGTATGATGCTCAGGGACCATTGGTGGTGAAGGTCTATAGTTTCTCCTATCGTAAAGGAATTCCTGAGGATGAGTCGGGCAATGGGGGAGGGTATGTCTTCGATTGCCGCAGTACACATAATCCCGGACGTTATGAACCTTACAAGCAACTCACAGGACTCGATGAACCTGTTATCCGCTTTCTGGAGGATGATGGCGAGATTCTCACATTCCTCGATAGTGTCTACAAATTGGCCGATGCCCATGTGCGGCGCTATATCCAACGTGGCTTCACGTCGCTGATGTTCTCATTCGGATGTACGGGTGGTCAGCACCGCAGTGTGTATTCTGCCCAGCATCTGGCGGAGCATATCCATGAGAAGTTTGGCGTAGAAGTACGCATCTGCCATCGCGAACAAGGCATCACACAAACGCTCAAATAAAAAAAGAAAAGCCCCCGGAATTCCGAGGGCTTTTTCTTTGTATAGGATGATTTAGAATCCAATCTGATTTTTCCATTTCAGATACCAGTTTCTTCTATCCATCAAACGGCTCTTCAGTCCTTCGTCGATGTTGTCCTTACCGCGACGGGCTGCCACTTTCTCAGCGAGGAACTGCTCCGGATTAGACTGGCGCAGTGCAAAGCGCATGATGTCGTAGAAGCGGGTTCCTTCGAAGGCCATTTCCAGACCGTTCTCATTCAGCAACAGACTGTCGACGAATGCCTGCTGCTTCTGGGTCAGTTCAGGTGTGTCTTTTGGCACAGGAACGATGATGGGATCACCATTCTCATCAAACTCAATCTCGGGCAGAGGATTGTCGGGCAACTGATAGAACTCGTTGAACGGTGTCCAGCCGGAACCACGGGTATGGATACCGATGGTGTTGTGGCTCGAATTATAGGTTCTCGTTGCCTGCTCTCTGGCTGTTACAAGACCGTAATAGGCCGTGGGGAAGTCGAGTTGCTGAACCCATGTAGAGTCACTCTCAGAGCAATAAGGATAAACATTGTCCTCATAGACGCTGTTGTTCAGACCGGTTGACAGGATGCTGAAGGCAGCACGGGGCAGACCGGCGCCGTTGAGGGCCTCAGCCAGTCGCAGATAGACCTGCGTACGGCGGTAGATGTGGATGTTCTGGAAGTTCTGCTTGTAATTGTAGGAAACTTCAAAACGCTCGTTGGTCGTACGGTCAGTTCTCTCACTCTTCGTATAGCATGCATAGAGACGCAGGTCGCCTGACATGTGGTCGCTTAGTCCTGCAGGTGCATAAGAGAAGGTGGTACCGGTAGAACCCAGTGTACAGTTGGCCTGGCTCTCAGACAGATCGAACATGCCGTTTGAAGGTACGATGCTGACGCGGTAGTCGTTCTCCTCACGAGAGAAGAACAGGTTGCGCAGTTCGCTGTAGTTACCTTCTGCACGGATAGAGTCACCGGCGATGACGGTAATCAACTCCGAATTACGAGCATAAGTCTCAGACTCCCATGGGGTGGACGTTACCGGTGAGTCCCATATTGACGAACCTGCAGTCCAATAGCAGCAATTCTCTCCAATGGGGTAATAGGAGTTTCTATTACGCTGTGAGATGTATTTGTAATAGCGCAAGGCTGCCTCACGATAGGTGTTCTGACTGCCAGTCATTGTGGCCAACCAGAGGTTCAGGTCACCGAGAACAACGTTGATCGGGAAGAACAACAGTCTGGAGGCACCGTCTCTGAGGCTTCTGATGTTTCCGTATTCAGGATACTCGTCAGACCAACGGTCTGTCAGCGGCATCAGGTCATTGATGAAATACTCACAGATGGCCTGTAGTTCATACTTCGGGTATTGCTTCTCCGCATCCTGTTTGCTGAGAATGGGCTCGGTCACGAAAGGCACAGAACCGTAGTTCAATACCAACTGGAGATAGGTCCAGGCGCGGATGGCCTTCACGGCAGCATACTCCCTCATGAAGATATACTCGTTACGGTTGTTCTTCAGGGTCGTGTCAGCCTTGGCGATGAAGAAGTTACAGTTGTTGATGATGGCGTAGTAGTCGCGCGGCTGGTTGTAACGGTTGTCATCACCGATGTTGAAGAGGGCCATGTCGCGCAGGTCGCTGTTGGCTTCGTTGGTAATGTCTACCAGATCGCCGCGTACCTCTCCGAGAAGGACGGTACGGTCGCCAATGGCCTGCAGTTTGTTGAGAATGCCGACGACGCTGTAGATGGTGTCGGTAGCATTGTCCAGATAATGATTGTCCACGAAGGCGACGTGTTCTGACTCCTGGTCGAAGAAGTCGGCGCAGGATGTCACACCGCCAATCGCAAGAACTGCAAGGATGAATTTATATATCTTAGTAATCATAATTTTGAATTTTCAATTATCAATTTTCAATTACAACTTAATCTTGATACCGGCTACGATAGAGCGGCTCTGGCTCAACTGACCGACGTCAATACCTTGTCCGATGACATTCGATGTCATGGTGAACTCAGGATCACTGCCCAGATACTTGGTCAGTGTGAATACGTTGTTAGCCTGAACCCAGAACTGGAAGCCCTGAATGTACTCGTTGTTCAGAGGCAGGTCATAACTCAGCGTGACGCTCTTCAGACGCAGGTAACTGCCGTCCTCAATCCAGCGGTCGCTGAAACGTGAGTTGCCCATCGGATCCTGGAAGGTGATCTGTGGGATGTCAGTCTGCTGACCTTCCACCTGCCAGCGGCGCAGAAGTGCTGTGGTCTGGTTCATGAATCGTGAACCGCCCTCCAACTGTGCACGCTGATAGTTGTAGACATCGTTACCCAATGAGTAATTGAAGCGCAGATCCAGTTTCAGACGTTTATAAGCCCATGTGCTGAAGATGTTACCATAGAGATCCGGGTTGGGATCACCGATAACCTCACGGTCGGCTTCCGTAATCTGGTGGTCACCGTTGAGGTCGGCGAAGTGAATGTCACCAGCCTTGAAATAGTTCTTGTCAATACCGTTCTCGCCAAGGATGTAAAGACCTGCGGCATCTGCTTCGGCAGTCGTTGAGAAGACACCAAGTGTCTTGTAGCCGTAGAAGAGGTTGGCTGCCTGTCCGACCTGTGTGCGGATGGTAGCACCGTAGACTTCTGTGTCAACATAGTTGCGGCCTTCAGCCAGACGAGAAATCTCATTCTTGTAGTGACCGACACTGGCGCCCAGTTCCCACTGGAAGTCCTTCAGGGCAAGCACCTTCACGGCTGCACTGATGTCGAAGCCATTGTTCTTCAGTTCACCATCATTCGTCCAGTTCTCTTCCAGTCCGCTCAAGAAACCTAATGACTGACGAGTCAGCAGGTTGTCGGTCTTAGAGGTGAAGTAGTTGAGACTCAGGTTCAGACGGTTGTCGAAAAGACTGGTCTCCAATCCAACGTTGATACGACGAGTGGTCTCCCACTGGATCTTGGTATTACCGATGCCGGCAAATGACAGACCGGCAATCGTGTTCAGGAACTGTGCAGCACTGAAGTAACTGCGGGCAGCGTAGTAGTCGATATCATCGTTTCCGCTGACATCGTAACCGGCTGTCAGGCGCAGGTGGTTGATGCCTTTGACCTTAGCCATCCAAGGCTCGTTGCTGATCAGCCAAGAAGCCTGGATGCCGGGGAAGATACCCCAGGCAGCATCGAAAGCGCGGATGTCACCGCCGTTACGACCGAAACGTGAAGAACCTTCCATGGTCAGGTTGGCCTGCACGAAGTAACGGCCCATGTAGTTGTATTCAGCCTGTGCATACCAAGCCAGAGAGTTCCAGTTGTCGCTGGTACCGAAGTCGTTGGTGTTCGACAGTTCTTTCTTCAGGAACGGCTGCTTATCGTTACCGGTATTGTAACCGAGCAGCGAGTTCATAGAGTAACTTTCCCAGTTGATGCGGGCACCACCGAAGAGGTGGATGAAGTGTGCATTGTAACGGTTGCTCCAGTCCAGACGGGTGTCACTCAACACGGAGTTCTGCTTTGAAGCCAGTGAGCGCACCTCGTTGTCGCGATAGGCACCGATACTGCCTACATAATAACTTGGTGTACCGTTGACGGGAATATAGAAGATCTCATTCGTGTTCACCAGGTTGTAACTGAAGTGCTCCGACAGCGTCAGGTTACGGCTGAGACGGAACTTCGGTGTTACGGTCAGGTTCAGCATCGAGTTCTCCAGACGGTTCTTGTTCTCTGCCTCAGCATACTCATTGATGGCGGCAGGGTTACCCAATCTCCAGTTGTAGTTCTTATAGTTGGCCAATGCCTCTGTAAGATACGACTCCTGGTCAATGTCGTAGTGGGTGTCGGAGAGACGGCCCATACCGTAACTGTAGGGGCTCATGAACGGGCTCTTGATATAGGCCAGGAAGCCGGGAGCGGTAGGCGTGCCTTCGTCATAACCGACAGGGGCACCGTCGTTACGGATGTCACGGGTGATGTTACCGAACGAAGCATCGAAACGGATAGAGAAACGCTCACTGAGCGAGATGTCCGTGTTGAAGCGGATGTTCAGGCGACCCATGTCATTGTACTTCAGTGTGCTCTGCTGGTTGACATAACCTACAGAGAGGTCGTAGTTGGCCACAGCGTCACCACCTTCCACATTGATACCGTAGTTCTGGGTCATGGCCGTGTGGTACACCAGGTCCGTCCAGTTGGTGTTCTGGTGGTACTGCGTGTAATAATAGTAGTCAGGATCCTCATTCAGGAACTTGAACGTACGGTTGCGGGTATTGGTGGTCTTCAGCAACTCAGAGGCGTAACTGCGGTACTGCTCGGCACCCATCACATCCAGAAGTTTCGGCTCGAGCACGACACCGGCAGATACGTTGGCCGTGATACGGGTTGCCATCGATTTGCTGCGGTGTGTCTCGATGAGGATGACACCGTTGGCACCTTTGGCACCGTAGAGGGCGGTTCCGTTACGCATTACCGTTACCTTTTCAATGTCGGCAGGGTTCAGGGTCGACAGGATGTCGTTGAAGAATCCCTCGTGCAGCATGGTGCGGCCGTACTGCTGGTCGATGATGACATCGTCGACGATAACCAGCGGCTGGGCATTCACATTGAGTGAGTTCAGACCTTGCACGAACATCACATTACCAATGCCAGGTGTACCGTTGCGGGAGATGGTGTAGACCTGGGCTCCCAGATGCTTCTGCACCTCATCCTTGATGTTCACCGAGTTGGTATATGCGAAGTCGTTGGTAGAATAATCATTACGCACATTGATGGTCTTCTCATATTCCTTTGAGAAGGTCTGTGGGTAGAGTTTCACCACCTGTTGCTGCTCTGTGGCCTGCAGACCTAAGCGCACAGGGTTGAAATCTGGCATGTTCACATACACCGAGGTCGTGAAGGTGGGTACTTTCAGTTTGAAGGTACCGTCTTCTTCGGTCAGGGTACTGTAGCCTTCCACATCGTCAGCACTGACAATGGTACCGGCTACGGGCTGCCCCGTGGTTGCGTTCACCACGCGACCGCTGATGACTCGGGTGGGGTACTGCTTCTGCTTTGGTGTCAATTTGCGGGCAAGGGTCTCAATGAGGTCTTCTTCCTGATCCGTATCCTCGTCCTGGGCCATAACACTTAAAGGAAAGGCCATCAGCAGGGTTAGTCCAAATAAAATATATTTCTTCATATCTATAATCTATAAACTGTAATCTATAAACTGTAAACTAGTTCTTCAGCCATTGGAAGGTGTCACCGTCACCGTGAGGCGTAATCTCGAATCGCTCCTCATCGACATTCGAAATGCCGTGAGGTACCAGCATGATGCAGTCGATGCGCATGGTACGCGAGAACTTCTTCTGACGAAGTTCAGGTGCAGTCACATTGGTCTTTAGCGTCAGCGTGATCTGAGGCTCAGTCTCGGTCAGACCGTAAGTGGCTGTCGGGAACTTAAAGTCCTCTGCCAAGAGAATGTAGTCTACGATGTCACCTTTCGTGGATACGTTATTCAGTGCCTTGGAAACCTCTGCACCCGACTGGTCATGGTAGTTGATGGTTGTTTTCAACTTGGTCGGGATGCGGTCGGCCTCAGTTGCATATTCATCGTATGCAGCAGCAGGAGCCGATACCAGATAGATGTCGTAACCGATATTGGAGAGGACGTTGCGGATGTTGAATGTCACAGAGTGCTCCACGGTCGTCTTGTTCTGTACGAACTCTACGAACTCGTTGCTCCACAACTTGTTGTAGAAACTATTGTCGTTTTCTACTTCGCGGACAACAGCCGTGATATCGGGCTCTTTTTCCTTAGTAGTGGAATTCTCCGTCTTACTGACTTCCTTGATGGCACGTGAGTCCTCGGCCTCAATGATAATCCATTGGTTGAAGGTGTTCAGTTTGTTGATCTTCCAGTTGTTGGACTTCATGATCTGACCATTCGAACACTTGATATTCTCTGTACCGTTGAAGATACCATTCTCAGAGTAGGGCCTCTGAGTGTTGGTGGCTGACTTGGTACCGAACTGATAGTAATGGAGGTTCTTGCTGCCCCACATGGACTCACGCCACACGTATTCCTCCTCAGCCATAGTCGACAAGGCCGAGTCGTTCAGATGGGCGTCGCTGTTCAGTGTGCGGCTGAAAGTCGTACCGCCTACAATGGCCATACGAGGCATGGTGTAAGCCATTGAGTCGCGGAATGGCGTATTGTCGGCATAGTTGAAGTAGGGCTCGTACTCCTCAATCAGTTTCTTCCATTCCTGATTGGTGGGAACCACCATCCAGTAGGTGCTGTCTTCTTCATTCGTATAGGCCCAGATCATATCCCAGAGGTCGTTCTGCTGTACGAATACGGAGTCGAGATAGACGGTCTTACCGTTCTCCAAACCACCGGCCACACTGCGCTCGGGATAGAATTCCTTGCGGTAGAACATGGGGTTGTAGAAGAAACTGGCAATGCTGTCGAGGTCGGCATCCTTTTTCAGGTACTCAAACACATTGGGGAAGTACTTCGATTTGTTCTGAATGGTAAACAGCACACCATTGTTATAGTGCTGGTTCTTGGTCAGCATGGGGCTGTCGTTAATCGTACTACTTGTGATTTGGGCTTTCTTACCATTCATCAACATCAGGGTATCATCGCTCGTATCAGAGATGGAGTGGTTATACATCGCAATATGGTTCTGTATAAACTCCTTGATTACTGTGTTGTCATCGTCATTCACCTTGCCTTTCTCTGCATTATAGGCGGCAATGAGTTCTTCGGCCTCCTGAGCAGAGAAATTGTCGTTAACGGGTGCAAAGACTGTGAAGACCTGGCTGCTGTTCAAAGCCTTGTCGTAGCCGCAGGCCTCTACAACCTTGGCAAAGTTGCTCAGGTTGCTGTTCTGTTTGATGGCCTGCCAGAGCGTAGCATCGTTAGCGCCTTCACCTTTCTTGGCGTAGTGGTCGTCCCAGGTGTCAGCACAGGCCGTCAAGGTGAGGGCGGCTACTGCCAGCCCTAACACCTTATGATATATTTTAAAAGTATTCATAACTCTTAATTCTTAATTCTTAATTCTTAATTCTTTACAGGTCGTCTTCCATCTCGCCGTCTGCATCAGAACCGTAAACGCTCTTCGGCACCAGTTCCAGGAAGTCGAGTGCGAACTCGTTACCATTACCTTGACCATCGGAGGCCACACGGATTCTCATGTAATGGTCTTTATTGCATTCAAGGAACGACTGGCTGATAATACGACGGATACCGATTTCGTATTTGATGTTCCAGGCTCTACCGCCGCTGTTACAGTATAGAGAACGTGGATGGGGATAGACACCAAGGTTCTTCAGACTCTTGTAGTACTCTGATTTCTCCTCGGCAGTCATACCATCGTATTTGTCAATATCCTTGATGAAATCTTCACCAATATAGTAATCGTCGTCCAGTTTGATGGTCATATCCAAAGGAATACCTTGTGGTACGTTGTCGATATAGATCTGGGCAACGCCGCGGGAATTCTGCTGTGTGTAACCCAGACGGATCTGCCATTCACCATCGGACGGAACCGGCGGCAGACGGAACGTGATGTCATAGTTACCAAAGAGGTTGAACTCATCCCACATATAGATATCGGCGTAACTACGAGGTCTTACCCAAACCAATTCGCAGTTGGTAGATTTCACACCGTCGAGATAGCCCTCGGGGAAATACCAGTTCAGACCGTCTTTTTCCTCTACACTACCTTCGTTCCAAGGATTACCCAATTGGCGCAGACCATTAGAGATGAACTCGGGGAAGATTGTGTTGAAGTCCATACGGATACGGATGTTCTGAACCTTCTCCTTAACGTCTTTGCTGAAAGCGACAATGTCGTCAACATAGAAGTAGTGGCCGTTGATACCATCGTGCTTATATTCATCATCCGTAGGAATGATACGTTGACCCAGGAAGTTGAACTTGTCATCATTACGGCGGTTGATATAGCGTTGATTTCTCTTGCTTCCACCCAGGTATTTGCTAATGGTAACTTTCTCCACCTTGATCATGGTGTGCGGCAGGAGGGTATGATGCCAGTCATAGGGATTGACACGGGTCTCGTCAATACCAATAGCGCCTTCAAAACCAGATTTATTGGTAATCTCCATTGGCGTGAGGTCATCCGTACCGGCAGCAATCTTGTTCAGGATATGGTACTGAACGAAGCGGTGCAGGGGGTTGACACTGTCTGTGAGATTCTCAAAACTGTGGCCAGGGGCATTCACATCTTCGGGGTATACTTCATCGTAGATGCTGCAAGCCAGATCATAGAGGGCACGGAGGTCACCCTTCTTGATGTTGTATTTTTCCTCTAACAGGGAGTCGGGCTCAATAAAGAAGGTATAGCCGTATTTCTTGGTGGGAGGCAGACTAAACTTCATCTTTGTCGTGTTCGTATCACCTGTACCGTGGTAAACCGGCTCGTAATCGTTGGGGTTATAGTCAGGATCCTCAACCAGCATGACATCGTTGATGACACCTGTGGCCACGAGTGCATTGTAGAAGGTTGTAATCTTCGGATTCTCACGCATCAGGTCGGTGACATAACTGTTCGACTTCTCAATGACTGCGTCGATGGGCTGCACGATACCGTTCTCCACCGAGTCATCCTTCAGGTCGAATATGATCTTGGCCGCATTCTCAAGCACGATGACACCATTGCTGTCATTGTCGAAACCAGGTTCTGTTCCGATATAACGGTTCAACATGTTCATGGTCGCCAGTTTGTGTCCGATCATGTCATGCGTGGTATACATCGAGGATACCAGGTGCGTACGGGCAATCGTGTCGCAGTCGGCATCGCTCAACTGTGAGACACTGCTCAGGCCAAGGTTCTTCAGATATTTGTCCACTGCATCGTTGGAAGGTGCAAAGCAAGTGTAGTGACCGTAGGTGGCCAGCAGGTCCATCATGTTTGCTCTTTCCACAATCTCTGTAAATTCACTGTATTCCGGGCGATTCTTCAGCCAGTCGCTCATCATTTCACCCGTAAAGGTGTAGAAGTACTGGCTGTCTGGCTCGTCAGAGCAACTGCTCAGCATCGTACTTACGGGAGTCAGCATGGCAACCAGCAGACCTCCCAGGATTCCTTTGAATAATTTATTTCGTCTCATAATTCTTAACTTCTAAACTACTTAACTACTTGACTACTGTTTCGTTGTCTTTTCGTAACTCTGATCTTCACCACTGCCGAAGGCGGGGTTCTGCACGAGATTCAGGTTCACCTTCATCTCGTCAAGGTTATAGGGCCAGTAGATGGCATCCATCTTCGAAAGGTGGTTGCTGATCAATCCGGCACCGGTGATGGCTTTCTGCAAGGCAGCGTTCTTCAACGTGTTCGTGTTGCCGTCACGTTGTGAGATACGTACCAGGTCGAACCAACGCTTGCCCTCGAACATCAGTTCACGCTGACGCTCCTGGAAAACCAGATTGTCCATCTGACCCTTGGTGCTGTAGTCCGCTCTGCTGAGGGTATCTGTCAACTGGGTCTGACAGAGGGAACGTTTGTTAATGGCATTGACCAGATAAAAGGCTTGGTCAAGAAGTGACTGGTTATACTTGGAAGTTTCCGTGTCATCGCCTTCGCGCATCATCTGTGTCAGGGCCTCAGCCTTGAGCAGCATGATGTCGGTCAGACGGTAGATAATCCAGTTGGAGCCATTCTGGTTCTGTGCATACTTGGAACCGTATGATGCTTCAGGCGTGGAACCGTTGGCAAGGATATCAATGGTGCGCGTCGTATACTTGTTGATTCCTTTGTTGCTGCTACTGCTACCATTGTAGTCGCAATTGATAAAGATGCGGGCATCGTATTTCTTATTGCGATCGGCAAAGACCTTGCGATCCTGTCCGGTTGCCTCAATCTGAGCGTAGATGTAGTCAGAGGGAGCCACCAGACCGGTCTTCGACTGGGAGTTGCCGTAGAAGGAATTCACAGCACCGTTGGCTGTCATACCCGTTCCTTGAGGATCATCGTCGTAGACCAGTTGGAAGATAATCTCCTGATTGGTATCATCCACATAATTCTGGTCGCTGCCGAACAGAACGGTATAGGCGTCGCCGTAATAATTGCTCGAGGTCGTGTTGGAAACCAGGGGGAATCCATTGAAACGATCCTGAACATCATCTGATGCCAGGGAACTGGTTTTCTTCTTGCGGTTCTCCTCGTAGATGGCCTTCTTCGAATTGATTACCAAATCGGCATAGCGCACGCAGTTCTGATAGTCCTTCTTCCAGAGGTAGAGTTCACAGAGCAGGGCATGGATGGCATCCTGTGTGATACGGCCGGTCTGGTAGAGTTCCTTGGTAACAGGATAGCGCTTCACGGCATTGTTCTTGACGCCTTCCAGATCGTAGATCAGCGAGTCGAGCACGTTGTCGAACTTCGTGGCGGGCAGATCCATGGGCTGGTCGTCGTCGATAAAGGCCTCTCTTGAGAAAGGCACGTCGCGGAAGGCGCGGATCAAATAGAAGTAGCAGAGGCTGCGGAGTGCCACCACCTCGGCGATGGTTGCCTGCAACTCACTCTGGGTATAGGCGGGGTCGATTTCGGCCACGCCGGGGGCATACTTGATGACCGTGTTACAACGGTTGATGACTGTATAGAAGTCAGACCATTTGGTGTAGGTGTTCTTGGCATCGATGTTCTCCTTGAGGATCTTCTCGAGGTTGCCGTCATTCTGAACGTTACTACCCGGACCGATATTCTCGCTGCGGAACTCGCCCCACATCATCATGCGTTTGATGACGTTTTCGGTCTGCAAACCAGAGTAGCAACCTGCAACGATGGCGTCCACGTCGGCCTTCTCATTCCAGAACTGTTCCAGAATAATCTCATTCTGAGGCTCAATCTCCAGGAAGTCAGAGCAGGAAGAGAGGCCGCAGACAGCGCTGATAGCGCCTAATATATAATAATGTATTCTTTTCATATTCGTATCTTTTTAGAACTCAACAGTGATACCTAAAGTGTAAGAACGTGAACGCGGCGTCTGCGCGTTGTCGACAGCAGGTGCATAGCCGCCGCTCGAGATGTCCGGGTCTACACCAGAGTACTTGGTCCAGACGAAGGGGTTGTTGGCACTGACATACAGGCTGATGCGGTTTACGCCAAGAGCCTGTGCGTACTTTCTGCGAATATTGTAGTTCAACTGTGCATAACCCATACGCAGATAAGAGCCGTCTTCCACGAAGCGGTCGCTGATCAGTGTGTTGTAGTTCGAGTTGTCACCGTACATGGCGCGGGGAATCTCTGTCACGTCGCCTTCCTTACGCCAACGGTAGTTCACAGCCTGGCTCTGGTTGTCATTGCCAATCATAGCCTCGGCATTCAGACGGGCCTTGTTGATGATCTTGTTACCGAAGCGGTAGGTGAACTGAGTGCTCAGACGCCAGTCGCCATAGGTGAAGTTGAATCCGAAACCACCGGTCAACTTAGGCAGTGAAGAACCGAGATACACAATGTCGAGGGCATTGATCTGACCGTCGTGGTTGATATCCTCGTAGATGGCATCACCACCGTTGAAGCGATAGTTACGACCCGTAGCGTCGTTGGTGTAGTTGAACATCATGCGGACGGGGTCGCCTCTGCCGTCAACGATGACATCGCCGTTGGCGTTCAGGGCTACAGGAGCCGTCTTACCCTCAGCCAGGAACTGTGCACGCTCCTCCGGTGTCATACGCTTGAAGGTCGAGTAGTTATACTGGTAAACACCCTTATAGCGATAACCATAGATGGCACCCAGCGGGTTGTGCAACTGCACGCGCTGCAAGGTCTCGCCGTTCGAGAAACCGAAGACACTGTTCAGGTTGTCCAGCAGGTTCTCGTCGAGTTCCAGCAGTTCGTTGCGGTTGTTACCGAAGTTGGCATTCACGTCAACCCAGAACTTCTTACCGACGGTAATGATACGGTTTGAACTGATGTGGAACTCCCAACCGGTGTTACGCATCTTACCGTTGTTGCTATAGGGAACACTCTCGAAACCGGCGTTCGACGGAATGCGGAAGTTAGACATCAGCATGTCGGTCGTTGTCTGTGAGTAACCCTCGATGGTCAAGGTCAGACGGTCGTTGAAGAAACCTAAGTCGATACCACCGTTCCAACTCTCGTGGATTTCCCACTTCATGTCGGTCAGACGGATGTTGTTCGGCTTCATGGCCTGCATGTCGAGGTAGCGGCCGGTAGAACCATACTTAGAGGTATAGAGGTAATCCTGACCAGGCTGCTGACCAGTACGACCCCAAGAGGGACGGATGGCGAACATCGACAACCATTTCTTGGTGGGCTCCATCCAAGGCTCATCACTGATGATCCACTTCAGAGAGAGTGAGGGGAAGTAACCCCAGCGGCTGCTCGGACCGAACTTGGTGGTACCGTCGGCACGCAGCGAACCATCGATGATATAACGTCCTTTATAAGCATAGTGGGCAGACAAGGTGTAGTACATCGAGCGATTCTGGTTGTAGTTTGAACTCAAACCGGTGATACGGCCACCGCCCTGTGTGGTGCTGATACCTGTCGGCACACCCGACTTGTCTTCCGACTGGCTGGTGGAAGAACCGCTGGTCAGTTCGAAACGACCCAGCATCATGAATGAGTGATCCTTGTTCTTGAAGGCAGGAATCAAGGTCAGCGTCTGCTTCGTGTTAAATGATACGCTCTTCGAAGAGTTGTCGTTGGTGGTGTTGACACCCTGGTCCCAAGACACGGTCTTCAACTCCTGCGGATAATATTTGTTCGAATAGCGGTTGGCAATGTTCATGTACACAGAACCACGCCAGTTCAACTGCCAGTGATCCTGGTCCATACCGAGCAACTGGTACTGGATGATCAACTCAGGCGTCATGTCGTATGTGGTCTGCTTGTTCTTAGCCAGATAGGCGCTGGCTACGGGGTTCACCAGGTCCTTCTGGTTCTGGTTGAACTCACGGCTAGCGCTCTGCAGCATCGTATAATATTTATCGGTGTCTGCACCAGTCACAGGATCCTGCTCGTAGATGCTCATGTTCGGCATTTTACGCTGGGCAATGCTCAGCAGTCCGTCAGAGTTCTGGTCGTTCTTCGTATAAGTCAACGCGAAGTTGGTGCTGACGCGGATACGCTCACTGACATTATAGTCGAGGGCGACACGGGTAGAGAAACGCTGCAGTTTCTGCTTAATGATCGTACCAGTCTCATGGTCGTAACCGGCACCGATACGGAAGAGAGCCTTTTCACCACCACCGCTCACGGTGACGTAGTGGTTCTGGCGGAGACCCCACTGGGTGACGGCGTCACGCCAGTCGGTATTGTTGTTGTACTGCTCGTATTCAGAGAACGAGGGATCGTAGTTCAACTCAGGGATATTAGAAGCGGCATCGCTCTGCTCAGGATTGAAGTAACTCTCCTTCAGCAACATGGTGTAGTCGTCACCGTTCAGCAGGTCATAACCCTTTGGCTGATAAGTGCCTGTGAGTTTCAGAGAGTACTGCAGTCTGGGTTTACCACGGGCACCACGCTTGGTGGTCAACTCGATCACACCGTTACCACCTTGTGAACCGTAGATGGCCGTAGCGGCAGCATCCTTCAGCACGCGGATGTCGGAGATATCCTCAGGGTTGATGTTCAGCAGTTCAGCGAAACGCTCGTTGTTGGCAGTGTTCATGTCAAAAGTAGAGAGGTCTACCTGACGCACGTTACCGTCGACCACGATCAGCGGGTTGGCATCGGTCAGGGTAGAGAGGGTAGAGGCACCACGCAGACGCATGGTAGAACCGGAACCCAGGTCACCGGAGTTTCCAACGATGTCAAGACCAGCAATACGTCCGGCCAGCGCCTCGTCAACAGTGGTGAATGCCATACCTTCCACCTCTTTCATTGAGAAGGTCTGTGTGGCGTTGGCCACCTCTCGCTGCGGGATGGGCAGACCGTTACCGTTCACGCGCTTCTGTGACTTGATGGTCACTTCCTTCAGTTGGGTAGCATTCTGCATCATGATTTTGAAGGTCGTCTTGTTGATAGGTTGGGTGACGGTCTTCATACCGACATAACTGAAGCGGATGCGGTCCTTCGGGTTTCTTACCCTCATGGTGAAGTTACCGGTCAGGTCGGTGACGGTTGATTCAATAATACGTCCGTTACCGTCAATCTCACATACGGTGGCGCCCATCAATGGGCCCATGTCATCGCTGACACTTCCGTGAACTGACGTGATCGGAGTCTGTGCGCTTACGGCCATTGTCGCCATCAACGCTAATATCGCAATGATATATCTTTTAAAAGTAATCATAATTTGCGTTCCTGATTGTTAGTTCTTAATTACTTTCTTGACTAATTCTCTCCAGGGCGTCGGATTTGCTTCGTATTGCAGAACGCCGTCAATCTGCTGGATGACGGCATCCGAGGCCATGTAACACTCACCGGTTTCCTTGAACCAGTATTCACGGCAGATACGGTTGTAGAGGCCGTTGCTCGTGACGATGCTGTACTTGTTGCCGATAGCGTCCTTAACCCACATCTGTCCGGGAGCGTTGTTGACAGTCAGAGGAACAAATCGACCGGTCTCGTTATTACGTTTCATCGTCTCGTAGATGTTCTCGTATCTCGGCACCTTCACAGTGGCACCGTTTTGCTCTTCCTCGTCATATTTCTCGGGAGCCATGCCAATAAGTACGGCGTGGTCCTGAACGTGGTAGCGCAGGAAATTCACGATGATGTTCTTGATGACAGACTTGGCTTGTTCGGCAGCCTCTTCAGAACCACAGTTCTCCTCAGTCATCGACTCATAGTCTTCCCAGGTCGGCAGGATGCCCTTGTCGATCTGTTCCTGAATGGCTCTATCCGTGGGCGCGTATACCGTATAATTATAGTTATCAAACAGGGTCATGTTCTTGTTCTCACCCTTTGCCCATTTGGCAGCGTCATAACTGCCCCTCAGTTTGGCATTCAGAAGGTCGGCACCGTCGTTGTCGAGCAGGCTCAGGAACAACGTATCCTTGCCCTCTTCCTTATACTCTTCCAACGTCATATAGACCGACTTGTCAGTGGTAAGAGGAATCTGGTTGATGACATAGGATTTACCATTCTCCTTGTTGTATACATCTTCTGAATTAACAGGCAGCACCTGATTGTGGTTGATCTGCCAGCCGCCGGCAAAGGCGATACGGCCGTCGGCGGTTCTGGACACGCGGAGAGGCGTACCACCCTTCGACTTGTAGTATTCGTGACCGTCCTCCACGTCGCCTACGATGATCAACTGGTCAATCAGTCGCTTCATGCAACTGCTGATAAGACTGCTGCTGACAGACAGTCTGGTACTTTCATCGATTGTAATCGTACCGTCTGTGTCGACCGTACTGTCATATCTGTAGGCTCTGATGCTCTGTGTAGCCTGGTCATAGAAAATCTCCATTACCTGTGGAGCCTCCTTGCCGTCAATCACTTTCTTACCGTAACTGTACGGATCGATGAATCTCAGCATAGCCGTGTTCGTGGGCAGAATCAGGCTATACCTTGAGTCCATAGAAAGCAGGTAGGGCAGGTAGTTCTCGCTCTTGATGTAGGTGTAGATAATCTTCAGCAAAGTCGGGTGGGCCATAGCGGGACCGGACACGGCTGCGAACTCTGCAGGCGTGAATAGTTTGTTGGTCATATAAATCACACCATTACAACCCATGAAGACAGAGTCAACGTCTGCTATTTTGACGTTCATCTCAACCTTCGCATCGTTCAGGATCTGATCGAACTTCGAGGGAATGGCCTCTGTCAAGACGGGTAACTGGTTCACGCGAATCAGACTCTTTACCGCCTCGATGGGCAGATTCTCGATGGTGCCGTATTCCTCTTGGAAGTCGCGGCCCTCGTTGTTCCACCATTCCTCAATTGCGGCGTTGGTGGGCACCAACATGGCACCGGCATCGTAGTTCATGTTTGCATCACCTGAACTACTGATATACTGGTTCCATCCCGGGTCGAATTTCAACAGGTCTCTGACTTTCTCACCGCCGGGAGATAGATAATAGTAACCATTATCATCCCTGTTTTCATTCTTTTGGGCTGTCTGATCGTTGTAATAACGCAGCACATAGACAGAGTCTTCCGTGTTATACAAACGGTTGTACTCCTTGGTGGCTGCATCGTTACGGAAGGGCGCGCTGAAGCGGTCCATCATCTTGGCGAAGTCCGACATGTTGGCGTGCTGGTGAATAATCTGGGCCATGTTGGGTGATGCCTCGATCACACCGTTCACCTTCTGAACATAACCGTTCTTACAAGTGATATCGCGCTCAATGACCTTCTGACCGTTCACCCAAGCCTCGTTCACATTGTTGGCCTGATGGTTGGTCAGCAGTTCCAAGTCTTCATTGGTAAACTTGTTCATCTTCATGAACATGGGCAGGAAGTGGATCATCGGTGAAGGAGAGTCGTCCTTCAGGATGGCCATATTCGTACCGCGATTGCGGAAATAGTTCCAAACCGGTGTGTTCGGCATGTCGTCGGGTCTCATGACCTGTACGGAGTCGTAGACGCTCGTTGCCGTCTCACGGCGCATGGTGCGTCCTTCCTCGGGGTGCTTGTCCTCACCCGTTGGCTTACCATTCGACAACAATTCGATCAGATAGGCGTTGTTTACCATGGAATTGTTTAGCAGCAATTTCTTCTGCGACAGGGAGAGTTGCTCATAGCGACTCACACCCCAGTTGTTTTTTGCAAACCACGCCTTGAAAGCCGAGTCGTTGGCTGCAAACAGGGTTTTTGAACCTGTGTGGCTCAGCACCTCATGCTGGCCCAGGTCATCAATCAACCGCAGCATCGTTGTGTACTGGCCATCTTCCTCCAGGCGCTCGTAGATAGAGTTGCCCAGCCAAGCAGGCTGTCCGGTCAGCACGTTGTCGTCTTTACAACTCTGCAGAACCGAGGTCCCTACCAACAGACCTAAGGCCGCGATGGCCAAATGATGCCGTTGCTTTGAGATTTGTTTTTGTTTCATAAAATTTTTTTTGGTTTTTTATTTGTTGATTATAAAATTATGCCGTTTTTAGCGTATTTTTTAAAACGAATGCAAAGATATGTATTATTTTATAATACCATTTTTGATTTTCTATCAAATTCTTTATAGGTTACATTTCGCAAAGTCCTTGTTACATTTTGCAATGTCTGTTTCCTTTAAATGCATTAATTTTGCACCTGTTAAAACAAAAACAAAAAGAAATGTTGCGAATCCAAATGTAAATTTACACATTATTATATTTATTATTAACTAAATTTTTCATCTTATGAAGAAAATCTTTACTCTATTAGTTGGAGCCTTGTTCGCAGGTAATGCCTTCGGACAGGAACTCGTTATTAATGGAAACCTTGAGGGAGCAAATCTCGAAGGTCAGTCCTGTTTCTGGGTTCAGAACACCGACAATGATGGTCCTACAGACAATGGTCAGGGCCAAGTAACCCATTCCGACGGAAAGTTAGGTTGGAAGGAGTTTGCTAACATCGTAGAAGACCCTTGGAAGGCAGGTAACCATTGTGTTAAGGTACACGTGGCCAGTAAGACGGAGTCTGGCGATAATGCAAGAACTGACAGCGATGGTAAATACTACTCTTGGAATACTCAGTTCTTTATTCTTACCACTGAGCCGATGCCTCAGGACAAGTACATTACCTTGAAGTTTAAGGTAAGGGCTAGTGTTGACGGTACAATGGATGATACTCAGGCTCATCAGGGTGTTGGCGAATATAATGCCTCTAACCTCCTGCCTGAAAAGGTTACATATACTACTGATAAGTGGAAGTCTTATAAGTTCGTCTTCAAAGTTACTTCAAGTTTCGCAACTGGAAACTCACATTCTTCTTTCGGTGCTATTTGCTTCAACCTTTCTACCTCTGCTGAAGAGAGTTTTGAGGTTTATTTCGACGATATGTCAGTTGTTATGACGGATGAGAATCCTGTGGTGGATACCAGTGACTGGATCAACTTCTTGAGAAAGGGTATCTATTCTGAAGACAAGATCGAGGGTATTGGTAAGAATAATGGCCAGGATGCGCCATTCTCTTGCACGAACTTTACCATCCAGGTTCCGAAGGAAGATGGTGATGGAACAGATCTGGTACAGGCTCCTCTTGTGACGTTGGCAGATGGTACAGTTGCTGTGGATGTGCCTGTAAGAGGTTGGTACACCAAAGAAGAGCAGGATACCATTGAAGGTGGTGAACTGAAATTCGAGACCGATGAAAATGGTGACTATGTGCTTGATGAATCAGGTAATAAGATTCCTGTCATGGTTAAGCGTTATTATTGGAGTAATGATAAGTATATCGGAACCAGCGAACCTCAAAGATGGGCATGTCAGTTCTTTGTAACTACGCTCCATAAGATGAAGGGTGGTGAGAGATATAAGTTCAAGTTCAAGGTAAAGGCTGATAGACCTTCTAAGATGGGTACTCAAGGACATTACGGCCCCTCTCAGTATAAGGATTATAACACGTTCGGAGATAACCTCGAAGTCCCATCTGAAGAATGGAAAACATATGACCTGGGTGAGGCCGAGGGTAAGCAAATCCCATCGGGAGCCGCTGGCTGTCAGACCTGTTGCTTCGACTGCATTACGCTGGAAGGCGAGGATAATCACTTCTATTTCGTCTTCGAGGAGTTCTCATACACTGAGCAGAATGTCACAATTTCAGACCGTACCCTTGGCGAGGAAGATGCTTATTGGGTAGCACCTGCTCCTGATGCAGAACAGGCTAACACGATTGATGCTACTAATATGTTGGCTGCATTCGAAGAGAATGACCTCAGTTTCATGGAGAATACTGCTAAGAACGGTGTGAAACTGATCACTTGGACACATCCTGAGGATCCGGATGAGGAGCCCGTTCTGACCTACTGTGGTCTGCGCGAATGGACAACTGGTGGTTGGATCGCAAAGGATGGCTATTTCCAGAATGATGACTATGAGGAGGGTATCATGTTGTATTTCGATGCTTCAAGTATCGATGGCAACAAAGTAAACCTCAATATCTATAATGTTGACGAGACTGCTACATTTGCTGATGATGAAGTTGTTGCTACTGACTTCTGTGTATCTTCAGATGGTTGGTACTACATCTATCATGCAAAACTTGCTAATGCTGCAACAATCGAGAAGTTGAAGGCAGAGGCTGCTGGCATCCAGGGTGTGAAGGTTGTGAAGGCTAACAATGGCCAGATCTACAACCTCTCTGGTCAGCGTGTTGACAGCAACTATAAGGGTCTTGTTATTAAGAACGGTCAGAAGACCATTCAGAAATAAGATTAATCTTATGTAACTAAATTATTATCAACCATTAGGGGGGATGCGCGAACGGGCCATCCCCCCGTTTTTTTTATTCTTCGCAAACATTTTGAATACTCTTAGCACATAATTTTAAGGTTTTACGCACAAAATTTAAAGGCTCTTCACTCATAATTTAATTCTGCCGAAGTATTTCTATTATAAGTGCGCGGAACTGCCATTGAAACTAGGCAGGGAAGTATAACTTTGCAGGCATGAAAGTATAACTTTGCAGGTAGAAAAGTATAACTTTCCAGGCTGAATAGTTGCACTTTATGACGTGTAAAGTGGCTCTTTCAATTTGCGTAAAGGCGCACAGTTGTTTGCGTATAGGCGAACGATCGTTTGGGTATAGGCAAACGGTTGTTAAGGCGGCATTCTTTCCCTTTTACTACTAGTATTTTCCCCTTTTCTCCTTAATCTTTTCCCCTCCAAGCCTTATTATTTTATCTCTGAGACAGTACGAAAACGGTCACGGTCACAGTTGTGACCATGTGACCGACAAGTCTTTGATTGTCTGCTATTAAAGATGAAAATTGCTTGATAATCAGTATATTACCATTGTTTTAATTCCCATTTTCCATCTCTGCGGTCACATGGTCACAACTGTGACCGTGACCGTTCTGCTAAGGGTCGAATGAAACTCGCGTATTTCCGAGCACTGGGCAAGTGGCTTGAAAATACGCGAGTTTTGAAGGGGGTGTTTTCAACTAAAATGCTGAATTATTGAATCTTCACGGTTTCGCTGCCGACCTTCAACAGGATGAGTTGACCAGCGGTTGCGGGTACGAAGATGTCGCTGCCATCGGAGACGGCCTCGAACTTCAGCATACCGCGCAGATCGTAAACGCTAACCTTCTGACCTTCAGGTACATTTGAAACGTTGATGCCGCCAACGGCGCGCTGCCACTTCCAAGAGAGGGCCGTTGCTGTATCGATGCCAGTATCCATACCGAGAATGGCCTCAATGGCGAGCGGAGCGTTTTGAGCCAACGTGAATGTGTATTCACTGTTGTTGACAGTCGTTGTCTGGTTGTTCTTGGTCACCTTCCAGCCCTTGATAACCTGTCCTTCAGGAGCCTTAGCGGTGATGGTGTACTGACGGTTGGGGAAGAGTTTGCCGTCGAACACGCCCTTAGAGAGTGCAATGCCGTTGATGGCAACGGTGGCAGGCACTTCGTTGGTATTCTTGTTGACTGTCACAGCCGTAGCCTTACCAATTTTCCATGGGTGGTTCCATTGGGTGCTCTCGTTGCCACTTAAGAACTTGTAGAAGTGATTAGGACGGTTAATAGCCCAATTCTTGGCACTATTGAACTTGTTCTCGATATCGTTACGGGCATCGCCCCAGCCACTTTTATATCTGTTGTCGCTGCGGTGGGCTACGAATTCCTCCATGGCTTCTGCTTTGATGATGTCGATCATTTCACCAGTACCATTTCCGTTCATGAAGTCGCCCATATAGACGCAGCACTTGTCGATGAACAAGTTGCGAATTTCCGGATCTTCCAGCATGTTTTTGAGCAGACGAGTAGCCGGTTCTGAGAAGGCCCAGGCATTACCTCTGTCAAAATTCTCATCGTAAAGCAGTCTGATGGTATCGTAGTTGCTCTGTCTGTTATAGAGTCCCAGTCCGAAGTCGGTATCCTTGACAATGACACGCCAGATTTTGGGCAGACCAGATTTGGTATCGTCATCATTGGGACGCCAGAACACGAGGTTGTTGCCTGGGAAATCGATATTGCCGTAGAAGAAGTTCATGGCGATGACGTTCAGATATTCGTTAACGTCCATCCACTGCTGATATTCTGCGAGGGTGTGCCCCTTTTCGCTATAGAATTTCTGGAAGGCCTCATAGAAGTCGGGAGTACCTTCTTTGAATTCCTCGATGAACAAATCTTTCTGATTTGCATCTTTCTCATGTGATATTTCAACGATGTCGATATCCTCGAGGCCATTGTAGTTGCTGAAGATATTGTCCTCGTTGGAACGCTCGCGGATGTTGAGCATGCCCATGTATTTACCGTTGATGTAGAGAACGGCCGTATGGCCAGCCTGCCAGTCGAGGTCGACATTGGCAGCCATCGTGCGCTGGATAATGAGATCGCGGAAATAGAGGTCTGCGAAGTCGTTACCGCCATCGCGGAGGGAGAATGACTTGAATTCTGTGACACCCGGTTTCTGATCGGGGAAGAACTCATACGAGAAACGCTTATGATCGGGGTCAAAACGCTTGTTGGCATAGAAGACCATTGATTTGAGGGTATTTTCACGTGACTGTCCGCCCTGAATACGGGTCTCGCCAAGTTGGTTGAAGATACTTTCCTGGCCTTCCTCTGGGAAGAACTCAATGTTGACGGGACGACGCCAGTCGTGCGTTTTCTTGTCTGCCTTACTCTTGTTGTTGGCAAAAAGACCGATGGTGGCGTTGTTCAGGTAATCGTCGTTTGTCTGGACGGAGAAAATGGGGGTAGTCATGGCTCTTGGGTGGAAGATATACGACTGGGCTGTACTCACCGGTGAGAGCCAACCATCACAGAATACCTTGGCGCGGATCACCGTTGTTTTGTTGATGTTGATGGCTGCCGAATACTTCGTACTATTTGCCTTAGGCTCACTACCGTTGGTGGTATAGGTGATGTAGGCGCCCTCGGGAGCACCTTCGGGCAGACTCAGTGTGAGGTTGATGGCTGTATTGCCTGAGGTGACACGCCCCTTCTCGCTGAATACGGGCGCACCGAGGATGTTTTTCGTGGTTTTGCCACAGTTGGCTGCACCTGGGGTCGGGGTCAGTTGATAGCCCCATTTGTCAGCGCCATCCTTCTCACGGCCATAGGCGATGTCGGGTGCAGGCATCTTCTTCATATCAGCAGGAAGACTGTCGACGGGATCGCCCTTCTTGTCCTTGAAAAGGTAGACCGTACAGCCTTTGCCTGACTCCAGACGGAAATCGGCGTGAAGGCGATTGTCCTCTTTGCCTTCCTTGTCGCAGTAGATGATGGCATAGCCCTTAGGAGCGATAGTCTTGTCGGGCAATTGCCAAGCCTTTTTTACTTTGTTCTTGTTGCAAATCTGGTAATCTTTAAGGTTGATTTCTGCGTCGCTGGCGTTGTACAACTCAACCCATGAATCGGGAAACTCATGGATGTCGTCCATAATACATTCGACATTCGACTGCATGATTTCATTGATAATTAGTCCTTTTTCTTGGGCATGGGCATAACTCATGCCGCATAAAGTAAATAGTAAAAGTAAATACTGTTTCATTATTTTTAATTTAGTGATTATAGTTGATGGGTGCAAAGGTAATCATTTTTCTCCGAATGGCATAAATTCCCTTCCCTTTTTAACTTTCATTTTATGAAGATTTCGCGCTGAATGTTTTGTGCTCTCGTCATTTTTATGTAATTTTGCAGTCGCTTTCCATTATAACGTAAAAAATGGCAAAACAGGCGATGATATTCGCAGCGGGGCTTGGCACACGCCTGAAACCGCTGACAGACACAAAGCCCAAGGCACTGATTCCCGTGGGCGGTGAGACGCTGATTGGTCGTACCATCAGTAGATTGATGTCCTTCGGCTATCGTGACTTTGTGGTGAATGTGCACCACTTTGCGAAGGATATCGAGGACTTTGTGGCTGCGCAGGAGTATGGAAAGTTTGTCAGATTCAGTGACGAGACGGAGATGTTGCTCGAGACGGGTGGGGGACTGAAGAAGGCTGCATCCCTGTTCGACCCTAACGAGCCCATCCTGATTCACAATGTGGACATTCTCGATAATGTGGACTACAACTGGTTTGCCAACCAGCATCAGGCCGATGAGGATGCCGTGCTGTTGGTGAGCCGTCGCCAGACCAAGCGCTATCTGCTCTTCGACAACGGTATGCGGCTGATGGGCTGGATCAATCGAGAGACAGGCGAGATACGGAGTCCCTTCCCATGGCTTCGAAATATGGCGTTGTCGATTGGTGATGACTTACAGGTAATCTCTCACCTCTCACCTCTCACCACTCAACTCTATGCTTTTGCCTTCAGTGGCATCCACTCCTTCTCACCGCGCTTGTTTCCTTTGATGGACTGTTTCCCTGACAAGTTCAGTATCATTGATTTCTATCTCTCCGTCTGCCATCGCTCGAAAATCGTCGGCCTTGTGAAAGACGACCTTGAGATGATCGATGTCGGTAAACTCGACTCGCTCCAGGCTGCAGAAGAATTTGTTCGCACCCCCTAAGTTAGGGGGCAGGGGGTCTGAACAGGCGCAGTCTCCCTGATAATACTAATAATAAATAGTCTGATAAACGCTTGTTCAGACCCCTTACCCCCCTAACTTAGGGGGCTTGGATATATGCAAAAGATCATTATCTTAGATTTTGGCTCACAGACGACGCAGTTGATTGGTCGACGGGTGCGTGAACTCGACACCTTCTGTGAGATCCTGCCTTACAACAAATTCCCGAAAGACGACCCTTCGGTGATTGGCGTGATACTCAGCGGCTCGCCCTACAGCGTACACGATCCTGAGGCATTCAAGGTCGACCTACAGCAGTTCGTGGGTAAGATGCCTGTGCTGGGCATCTGCTATGGTGCGCAGTTCATCTCACATACCCTCGGTGGAAAGGTGGAGAAGGCCGACAGCCGCGAATACGGACGTGCCAATCTGGAGACGGTGGATACGACGAATCCGTTGTTCAAGGGTTTCGAACAGCACTCGCAGGTGTGGATGTCGCATGGTGATACCATCACGGCTATTCCCGAGGGCTTCGAGGTGATCGGCTCTACGAAAGATGTCAAAAACGCCGCCTTCTGGAGTGGCAAGGAAATTGTAAATTGTAAATCGTCAAATTGTAAATCCATTTGGGCCGTACAGTTCCATCCGGAGGTGTTCCATACCCTGCAGGGCAAGCAGTTGTTGCAGAATTTCGTGGTCGACATCTGTGGCTCCCGTCAGGAATGGAGTGCTGCCTCGTTTGTCGATTCGACGGTGGATGAACTGAAAGCACAACTGGGTTCCGACCGTGTGATCTTAGGCTTGAGCGGTGGCGTCGACTCCTCAGTGGCAGCCGTGCTTCTGAATCGTGCCATCGGCAAGAATCTGACGTGTATCTTCGTGGATCACGGTATGCTGCGCAAGAATGAGTTTACGCAGGTGATGGAAGACTACAAGGTGCTGGGCCTCAATGTGATAGGTATCGATGCCAGTGAGAAGTTCTTTGGCGATTTGGCTGGTGTGACCGATCCTGAGCAGAAGCGAAAGATTATTGGCCGCGACTTCGTGGAGGTGTTTAATGCCGAGGCGAAGAAAATCACCGATGCCAAGTGGTTGGCACAGGGAACCATCTATCCCGACCGTATCGAGTCGCTTAATATCACGGGTAAGGTGATCAAGAGCCATCATAATGTGGGCGGTCTGCCCAAGGAGATGAACCTGCAACTCTGCGAACCGCTGAAATGGCTGTTCAAGGACGAGGTGCGTCGCGTGGGCCGTCAGTTAGGCATGCCGGAGCATCTGATTACCCGTCATCCTTTCCCCGGACCAGGACTTGCTGTGCGTATCCTGGGCGATATCACGCGTGAGAAGGTACAGATCCTTCAGGATGCTGATGATATCTATATCCGCGGTCTTCGTGAGTGGGGACTCTATGATCAGGTATGGCAGGCTGGTGCCATTCTGCTCTCAACGGTGAGAAGTGTGGGTGTGATGGGCGACGAACGTACCTACGAGCATCCAGTGGCCTTACGTGCTGTGACATCGACGGATGCCATGACGGCCGATTGGGCACATCTGCCTTACGAATTTCTGGCAAAAGTTTCAAATGAAATAATAAATAAGGTACGCGGGGTGAATCGCGTCTGCTACGATATCTCCTCAAAACCACCTGCAACAATCGAGTGGGAATAACTAAAAAACTGTCAGATGAAAAGATTATTATCGACCTTGTTATTGATGCTGGTAACAATGGCCATGATGGCTGTGCCAGCAAAGAAAGGGGTATGGAGAACCATTACCCTCGAAAATGGAAAAGAAGTAAGAGCCCTGCTCAAGGGTGACGAGTTCGGACACTATTGGCATACCGCCGATGGTAAACACTATGTGGCTGTTGATGGCCAGTATAAAGAGGAAACGCCTGCCATTCGTCAGTTGGCAGCCCAGCGTCGTGCCCAGGCTCAGAGCCATCGTGCTGCCCGTCTGCCACGTCCAGCGGCCAATGGTAAGCGTCGTGCATCAGCCGCCCATGTTGGAGAAAAGAAGGGATTGATACTCCTGGTGAATTTTCAGGATGTGCAATTCCGCAACGGTGTGACGCTCTACAACAATGTGGCCAATACCCCTGGCTATACTGATGACAACGGTTTCCAAGGTTCCGTAGCCGACTATTTTAAGGATCAGTCGCGTGGCGACTTCGTGTTGACGTTTGATGTTGTCGGGCCTGTCACTGTCAGTAAAGAAATGGCGTACTATGGTCAGAACGATGAAGATGGCAATGACATGCATCCTGAGGAGATGATTGTAGAGGCTGTCAAACTCGCCAAAAGTCAGGGCCTGGTAACAAACTGGAAACAGTATGACTGGGATAATGACGGCGAGGTGGATCAGGTCATGATTATCTATGCTGGTGAGGGTGAGGCTGACGGCGGCTCTGAGGACACCATCTGGCCCCACGAATGGGAACTGAAATATGCTGGGAAGGATTTTGAAATTACGGCAGGCATCAAAATCAGTACCTATGCAGTGGCCAACGAATGCTATATGGGAAATGGCGAATTCCATATCAACGGTATCGGCACTATCTGTCACGAGTTCTCTCACTGTCTGGGCCTGCCCGATATGTACGATGTCAGATATGGCGGTAACTTTGGTATGGGTAACTGGTCGCTCATGGATGGTGGCAGTTATAATGCCGATGGCTTTGTTCCCGCTGGTTATACCAGTTATGACAAGTATTGCATCGGCTGGATTGAGCCTGTAGAACTGACCGAAGCAGTGGAAGTAAGCCGTATGCAGGCACTGACAGATGCCGACGATGTCTATATCATCAAAAATCCTGCTCATCCTGATGAATACTATCTGTTGGAAAACCGTCAGCAGAAGGGTTGGGATACTTATGTTCCCGCCAGTGGTATGCTGATACTGCATGTAGACTATAATCCAAGAATCTGGCAGTATAATTTGGTCAATGCTTATAATGATGGCCTGGACGGCTATCCCAAGAACGACCATCAGCGTTGCACTATCTTCCATGCTGACGGAATGGACAGAACAGCAGATGTCTATAATTTATTGGTGTACGAGGCAGATAAATTGACTGATGCCGAATATAACGAGTGGCGTGCAAAATATTATGCCGATATGCGTGAAGACGTCTATCCTCAGTCGTATAATAACCAACTCACCAATACCTCTAAGCCCCGTGCATTCCTGTATAATGAGAATACCGACGGCCGTAAACTGATGAATATCAGTATCACGGACATTACGCAGAATACCGACGGCACCATCGCCTTCAAGTTCGCACCTGACGATAGCGGAACAGAAGAGGGCGACAATACGGTCTACGGTCTGTCCGACGGTCCCGACATCGAGGGCGTTTTGTTCTATGAATCGTTCAATAAGTGTCTCGGCACGGGTGGCAATGACAATTTATGGTTTAGTTCGGTGGCCAATGGTGAGTTTATTCCTGACAATGAAGGTTGGACGTCTGCAAAGGCTTTCGGTGCCGATAGGTGTGCTAAATTCGGCACCGGTTCGGTCAACGGCGCTGCTACAACGCCAGCATTTGCAGTGAACGGTACAAGTGTACTGAACTTCAAAGCAGGTGCATGGATAGGTCAAAACGACGGCACCACGCTGAAACTCTCTGTCTCTAACGGTACCATCACCCCGTCGTCAGTGGAAATGGTGAAGGGAAAGTTTACGGACTATGAGGCTACGATTTCGGCTACCGGTAGCGTGGCGATTACCTTTGAGGCTGAAAAGGGACGATTCTTCCTCGATGAGGTTCTGGTGATTGACGCTTCATCAACTGCCATCCGTAAGGTGGAGGCTACAGGCAATAAGACAGCCCGTATCTATACCCTCGACGGACGCTATGTGGGCAGCGACTACCAGCGGTTGAGTCGCGGCATCTACATTGTCGATGGCAAGAAGGTCGTGAAATAAAAAATCCCCGCTGCGGCGGGGATTTTTGTTTGATTATTGCTTTTTCAAGAGATCTCGGATTTCAGTGAGAAGTTCCTCCTGAGTGGGACCCTTAGGCTCCTCGGGTGCGGGCTCTTCCTTCTTACGGTTCAACTTGTTCATGCCTTTGATCATCAGGAAGATACAGAAGGCGATGATGATGAAGTCGATGATGTTCTGGATGAACTGTCCGTATGCAAAAACAGAAGCACCAGCCTCCTGGGCGGCTTTCAGCGTAGCATACTTCGTGTCATCGCTGAGGTTGACAAACAGATTGGTGAAATCAATACCACCTGTGACCGTACTGATGATAGGCATCAAAACGTCGTTTACCAGTGAAGTCACAATCTTACCAAAGGCACCGCCGATGATCACACCGACTGCCATGTCCATCACATTGCCCTTAACGGCAAACTCTTTGAACTCCTTAATAAATCCCATAGTTTTAATGTTTAATGTTATTATTAATGTTAGTTGAATTGTAATCTTCGTTTTGCAATCATCGGCTTACAGCCTTGAGATACGTCAGTTTTCACTTTTCACTTTTAAGTTTTCACTTAAATTAAGATTGAAATTTGGTGCAAATATAGGAATTTTTTCGTAACTTTGCATCCGAAATCGAAAAAAAGTGTCAAAAAGACCCCAAAAAGTTAGTAATATAGGTATAACCCCATTTAATAATTAAGTAAAAATGACAAAAGTTGCAATTAACGGTTTTGGCCGTATTGGTCGCCTCGCTTTCCGTCAGATGTTCGAGGCTGAAGGTTATGAAGTAGTAGCAATCAACGACTTGACCAGCCCCAAGATGC
>Ga0265301_10001351_pt1 | contig 32559 bp, 29 predicted proteins | sample AusTroGonzalo_MG_2_FD_193488 | JGI IMG/M metagenome (GOLD analysis project Ga0265301, IMG submission 193488) | Bovine rumen microbial communities from tropical cattle in Woodstock, Queensland, Australia - Gonzalo_04 | ecosystem: Host-associated > Mammals > Digestive system > Stomach > Rumen ... | reverse complement strand
GATACCGTCATCGATGCGGAACGATATGTGCTTCGACGTGTCGCTGACATAGACCGTGCCGCCGTTCTTCCTCTGCAGGAAAAGGACAGTCGCTGAGTCCTGAGAAAGCATTATCGGATCACCGAGATCCTCGACAAGCTGAGCTCTCGCGACATATTCGCCGGGCATCGAGGTCGTGAATGTGTAAGTGGCAGCTTCAGCGCTGCTGTTCTTCAAAGTCCAGGTGATCTTGAAGCCTGGTGCGACCTCCGCGCTGCCGCCTTCGACGCTGAAGCCGGCATTGCTGTCGGCACTTTCGCCGATGACGATCTCATTCCTGTCGACTGAAACCCTGAAGCCGTTGAAGATCTTTTCAAATTCAGGCGCATCTTTCTTCGCGTCCGCAGCGATCTTTTCCGAGAGAGTCTTCGCATCGTTCGTGCCGAGGAGCGAGGAGAGGATTTTCAGGCCTTCCGAGATGCCGGAAAGCTTCGAGTAGTCGAGCTCGCCCAGCCATGCACCGGTTCCGAGTTTTGTGTAAGCCCTTATTTTTGTTTCGCTTCTGCGCAGATCTTCGCAGTTCTTGTCAAGAAGGTAGACCGCAGTCGTGATTTCGGAAATATTCGCGACGTGGTCTCCGATCCCCCTGAAGCAGCTCGCAAAGTCGCCCGCCTTCACGCAGTAGGTTTTTGCCGCCGTTATGCCTGCACTGAATGAGAAGTTTCCGTTAGGATCCGTCTCAGCCGCGGCGATCTCTTCGCTCTTTCCGCATTCGACAAGAGCGGCATGGATGCCGGATACGCTGCTGCCTATTTGGTATGTACCGGAAATCATATGGTTCTCTGCAACTTCTGGATTCGCTGGAGTGCCGGAGTCGCTGTCAGGTCCTTCCTGATCCTGATCGACGGGTGTGACCGGCTCGTCTGAATCCTCAGGCTCGTCTGAGTCAGCAGGTTCGTCAGGCTCATCGGAGTCATCCGGCTCCGAAACGTCAGAATCTGCATCTACAGAATCATTGTCCGGATTTTCATAAGGATTTTCCTTCTTGTTTCCGCCGCAGGCGGTAACCAGAAGCACAAGGCACAGCGCGAAAACGATGCAGAAGTTCTTCATAAGGTCTCTCCAAAACATAAATTTATGAAATTATTGGAACTTTTTTGATTTATGCAGTCTGAAAATTTGTGCTGCTTTAACACAGTCCTGTCCCTCAAAGGTTGAAACGACGTATGATAATGATTGGAGATTTGGACGCAAGTTTTTGTTTTGACGGGCTAAGCTGCTGCCGGGTTTCAGCTGTTCAGCGAATCCAGCGCGCCGACGTTTTCGATATTTTGAGTCGAGACCTTCGTTCGGAGAGAGTTCGCCACGCGTTTGACAAAGGCGGAAAGCGAGTGTCCTGGTCCCAGTTCGTAAAAGTTTACGATTCCGGATCTTACCATTTTTTCAGCGGTCGGCGCCCAGAGGACGGTGCTGTAGAACTGTCTGACGAGATTCTTTTTTATTTCGTCTGCCGACCTGTAGATTTCGGCGGTTACGTTCGAATAGACGTCGAATCCCGGCATTCTGATCTCTGAACTTTCAATGACCGGCTTGAATTTTTCCGATGCTTTGAAGAGCAGCCTCGAGTGGAATGGGGCGCTTACCGGGAGCTTTACGGTTTTCGAGTGCCAGCGCTTCGTTATCGCTACGGCGGCGGCTTCGGTCGCCTTTGCCTCGCCGGAGAGGACTATCTGTTCTGGCGAGTTGTAATTCGCTATCCCGACAAGCTCGGGATCGTAGTTCTCTTTAATGAAATCCGAGATTTGCTCGAATCCTACGCCGATGACGGAGATCATTGCCCCTTCACCTTCGGGAACTGCGCTCTGCATGATCTCCGCACGTTCACGGACGGCGAGCAGAGCCTTTGAAAAACTGATCGAGCCGGCTGCGACAAGGGCTGCGTATTCACCAAGGCTCAAACCGGCTGCACAGCAGCATCCGAATCCTCGTGCCCTCATTGCCGCGAGTGTCGCCGTGCACGCCGTCAGGACCGCCGGCTGCGTGATCTCCGTTTGCATGAGATCTTCTTCCGTGCCCTCTTTGATAAGCCGGAACATGTCGGTCCCGAGAGTATCGCCGGCCTCCTCGAACACGAGGCGCGATTCTTTGAAGTTTTCGGCAAAATCACAGGCCATTCCGACGCACTGTGCACCCTGACCGGGGAAGATGAATGCTGATTTTTCCATTTTAATAATATATTTTACCGTTTTTGCCGTAGATAACGCGGGTCCCGTCGGCTTCAGGCAGGTAGACTGCGTTGCCGAGGCTGTTTTTGCCGTCGAGTTTTATATCGAGCTTGACGTTGTCGCCGATGATGAGGTTCGGACCTATCCGGTTGACTCCGGTTCTGTTCGTTCCGCTCTTCGCGACCTTGATCTCGCAGTTGTTGCCGACGACGATCGGAGGCAGCTGGTCGATCAGCGGGAAGTCGGAGTTGTTTCCGAGTGCGACGAACGATTCGGCGAAGGTCTCCGGATCTTCGTTCTCCTTGTTTTTATACGGCGTGTGAACATATTCTTTGCCGAAAACGTCGAAATCTTTGTAGTTTTTCAGCGGCAGGTTCTTGAAGAGCGAGAAGGTGCAGTCGAGGTATCCGTCCGGCGTACCCATATCCCACCAGCTGCCTTTGATGTAGAAGGCTCCGAGTCTCCTGCGTGATTTTATTGCCCTCTGATAGACGTAGCTCGTGATCGAAACGAACATGTTTTTGGGAATAAATTCAAGTAATTGCGGGCTTATGATGTGGACTCCGGTAAATACCGCGTTGCCTTCCGGGAGCTCGGGATAGAAGGATTCGTTGATCATCCTGACGATTTTATCGCCTTCGGCTCTGATCACTGCGCGTTTATCCTTCGGCGTTGCGGGGATCAGGCCGAGAGTAGCCAGATTTTCTGATTTGTTGTGCTCCTCGATCATCTTGTCGAGGTTGAAATCGGAGATGGTGTCGGAGTTGATGACGATGAAGGGCTTTCCGTCGATGAAGGGTTCCATCGAGGCGATCGCTCCGCCCGTCCCGAGGATGTCGGGCTCTCTCAGATACTTGATCTTGACGCCGTATCTGCTGCCGTTCCCGATCTCTTTCGCGATTTTTTCACCGTTGTAGTGAAGGTTTATATAGATCTCGCTGACGCCGAACGACTTTAAAAAGTAGATGTTGTACTCGATCACCGGCCGGTTCAGCACCGGGATCAGAGGTTTGGGGATCGTGTCGGTTATCGGAGCCATCCTCGTTCCGAAACCGGCTGCGAGAATCAGTGCTTTCAATTTTCTCTCCTTCCTGCGCGAAATTCCGGAATGTAGGGAGCCAGAAGATCGAGGATCTTATTTTCTTCAAGTTTAAGGAGCGCATCGCGGACATATCCCAGAGTCGGCAGGATGAAGGGCACGAACCACTCCTTGTTTTTGACCTGATTCAGATATACGAATCTGCCGGCATCCTTCATCTTGCGCTGAAGCGTCTGGAGGTAGAATGCGTGTTCGAACTCTTCGTAGTCGTTGAAGAATTCGTGCATCGGTCTGTCTATGCTCCAGAGGTGGCGCAGAAGCGAGTCGAGCTCGTCCGGCTTAAGCTCGATGTACGAGTCGCGGAGCAGCGAAACGGCATCGTAAACTATCGGAGCCATCAGCGCGTCCTGGAAATCGATGAGATAGAATTCACCATCCCTCTTCATGATGTTTTTCGACTGGAAATCACGGTGCGAGAAGCAGTAGGGCAGTCTCGCAAGTTCAGCTGAGATCCTGGTGAAGTGCTTTTCCAGCTTCGGCCAGAGGTTGGTGTAGGGCACGTCGTAGACCCTTTTTGCGATCATGTACTCGTAGAAGTGGTAGAACTCCTCCATGAAGAGGGCTTTGCTGAATTTCCTTTTGTCCGCCGGAGTATTGAAATCCGTCCTTGAATAGATCTTCGTCTGCGTGTCGGCAAGCAGCCCGACTGCCTCTTTGACGTAGTGGACTTTGTTCTTGCGGTCGTCTTCGATCATCTTGAAGAGCGTCGTATCACCGAGATCCTCCAGAAGCATCGCCTTCAGCTCGGGAATGACTGCGTAGATCTTCGGGACCTTTATCCCGTTTTCCCTGAGGAAGCTGTCTATCGCGATGAAGTCGTTGAATGAGTCACCGCGGCCGAATTCTCCGGGTTTTACATCCGCGACCTTCATCAGTATCGCCGTTTCACCCTCGAAGGTGACCCGGTAATAGGCGCGTCCGGATGCGTCTCCGAAGAGAGATTCTGCAAAAAAATCAAATACTTTCCTTTTTTTGTAGATGTTCAGGAGCTGAAATACCGTAAGATCAATCGTAAAGTCTGTCATTAGTTCTCCAAATCACGGTAAAATTGGTAAATCACGCAAAAAAGATATGGAAGGATGCCGCTGAAGAGCACGAAGCCGAGCGGCAGGAATAGACCGAGCGAGACGGAGCAGAGCATGATCGCAAAGAAAAACACCGCTGAAAAGAGGAAGAGCGGGATCCTGCTCCCTTTGGTCATCTGCATACTCAGCATCATCGAATCTACCGCAGAGGAGCGCTTTTCGGCGATCAGGAAAAACGAGAACATGAATGCGCTGAAAAGAAGGACCGCCGGAATTACGAGTATGACGCTCGCAAGCGTCAGCAGCGGGAAAAGGATCACTGAAAGCAGCACTCCGTTTTTTGCGAAAAAGACGAAGACCCGCGGGTTCAGTATATCGGTAGGCGTGTTGTCTGCCGCATGGACGATCGCGTTTGCCAGAAGGACCATGAAAAAGCCTTCAAGCACGAAGGTCGTTATGAATCCGGCCGTCAGATTCATGGCGAAAAAGAGCTGAGGCGAAGCCAGAAGCGCACCCCAGAGCACCAGTTTTTTTAAATTCGCTTTGTAAAACGTCCAGCCCTTTTCAAAGGCTCCGACGAAATCGATTTTAGAAGATCTGCCCACTTCTCCTCCCGGGAACAAAAAATATATCCGCTAATTTTACCTTATTTATAATATAAAGAAAGTTTACAGCTGAACAGGCCGGCGCAGAGCCGGAACGGCAGTTTTCAGATTCGGGTTGTTTTGTCGGAGTGTTGTCGGATCGGCTGGATTTTTTTAGACAAACAGCAGCGAACAGCCGTCGGATTTGCTTTCTTCTTTTTCAGCTGGTGCTGCGGTGTTGCTGTCAGCTTTATCTTCAGGTGCTGAGTCGGTTGCCGGAGCTTCGGTATTTACGGCGTCAGCATGGCTTTCTTCCGAAGAAACGGGATCTCCCGTATGGAATCCGCAGGCTTTGCAGCAGTCTTCCTCTGTGCAGTTTTCAAGGCATTTTCCTTTTGGTTGCAGTTCTTTTCTATAATCTTCCTTTTGACAACAATTAGAGATTCTGGCATATACCGATCCGGATTCGTCTGCCGTATGGTCAAGAACCGCTTCGTTATTTTCATCCGGCCACTGCCGTCCATAGCAGGCATCAACAGATTTTATGTATGCGATGCATTCATTTAAAATCTCAGATTTTTCGCAGACATCTTTTACTGTTGCAGGTTCGGTTCCGCATATTTCGACAAGTTTGCTTTTGCAGGCTTCTTCATTCCTTTCTACTGTTCCGTAGTATGCTCCTTCATTGGCTCCGTTTGCCGACCATACCCCGAAACACTGACAGACATATACCCCGTCTTCTGCAATAAAACATTTTCCTGCATTATTTTCACATCTGAACTCAGTATTTTTGCAAACATTGTTAATCTGGGCAAAACACTCTTCTACTGTTGGTAAAGGTGCTTCAAAGTTGCCGCAGTTTCTAGCGGCATATCCGACACCTTCGAAACAGCTGCAAGATTCGCAGTAATAATTTTCGTTTTGTTCGTAAGTGCATACTCCTAAATCTGTTTCACAGTAAAATGCTTTAAATTCAGCAAAAAGTGTTGCTGCCGCAAGCATTGTTGTGATGAAAATCAATGATTTTTTCATGGTTCTCTCCATACTAATTTTTTATACTAATTGCCCGCAAGCCAACATAAAATTTAGAATTAGAATCTCTGAAATCATATTTAGACACTCTTATCCTATATACTCCATTCCTCCGAAATAGAAAAAAGAACAGACGCTTTTTAACATAGAACAGTAAAAAAACAAGTGCTTTTAATAGTTTCAGATTTTTTCAGACAAACAGCAGCGAACAGCCGTCGGATTTGCTTTCTTCTTTGTTTTCAGCAGGAGCAGCCGCGCCGTCAGCTTCTAGGGATGTGTGGATTCGCGTTGAAAGTTTACAGCTGAACAGGCCGGCGTGTCAGGTCGTTGTAGCGGATCTCGTTGTTCTGAAGGAGGTCTTCGAAGGCGAGTGCTCCGTATTTTTTGAAGATTTTAAGCTCGGGATCCGAGATCGGGAGCGCGTAGAGGAAAACGACGTTGTATTCGTCGAACTGGAGTCTCGGGATCTTGTTGACCCACAGAAAGGGGTGGCAGAAGTAGATGTGGCGCATTTCTGTCAGGTCGTTTCCGGGGATCGCGTTTTCGATCAGGACATTCGGGTGGTAGAGAAGGACTTCGTCGTCGAGCCTGAAGGTCAGTCCGGCGAGCGTCTCTGCCATAAGTTCCGCGAACCTGTCGTCAACGGCGGTGACGAGCTCCGCTCTGACATCCGGCAGGTCTTCGGAGAGCCCCTTCATCCTGCGCTCGAAGCAGCCGACGGTGCCGAGGTGCGTGATGCCCTCTTCGTGCGGCGCCCGGAGGATATCGACGAAGCGCATTCTGTCTGGTGCAAAGTAACGTTTGACGGCCGGATCTCCGGCAAAACACTCTTTCAGATATCCGGTTATTTCCCTGATTTTGTCGGTCATTACTAGTCTCCTGCGGAATTTATAAAATTTTCAACGCCCTAGTTTCAACCGGATTTTGCGATATGTCAACTCCTGAAGGAGAACGATTTTCATAAAAAAATTTGACAGCGCTGCAAAAAGGTACAATATATGAACAATTGTTCATGTGAAAACTTTTTTGAGGTGTAAAATGGAAGAGGAGAAATTGAGAGAGGATTTAAGGGATGTCACCGAGCAGATGCCTGACGAAGACCTGCTTTTCGACCTTGCGGAACTTTACAAGATTTTCGGCGATTCGACGCGGATCAAGATCCTTTTCGCGCTTTTGGAGAGGGAGATGCCTGTCGGCGACCTTGCCGAGGTGCTCTCGATGACGCAGTCCGCTATCAGCCATCAGCTGAGGGTGCTTAAGACAAACGGGCTCGTGAAGTTCAGGCGTGACGGGAAATCGCTCATCTACAGCCTTGCGGACGACCACGTTTCAAAGATCCTGAACATGGGCCTTGAGCACATAGAGGAGTAGCGCGATGGAAAAAGAGATAAAACCGGATAGCCGCGAAGAGCTGGAGAACTGCTGTGAAGGAGAGTGCTGCTGTCACGGGCACCGCGTCGCGGCTCACGCAGGGATCGGGTGTTCATGCGGGTGCTGCGGCGATGACGAGCACGAGGGCTTTCCGAAACAGATCTGGATCGCGGCAATCTTTTTTGTTCCGGCTCTGCTTTTGGAGCATATTCCCGCAATAAACGAAACTTCGCTGTTCTGGCCGGAACACGGGATCCCCGCTTTATGGGTCAGGGCTGCCTGGACCGCGCTTTACCTGACGGCCTACATCGTCTGCGGCTTCGGCGTTCTGAGAGCAGCTGCCGCAGGCATCGTGCGCGGCAAATTTTTCAGCGAGCAGTTCCTGATGTCGGTCGCTTCGATCGGAGCGGTCTGCATGGGCGAATTCGGAGAGGCCGTAGCCGTCATGCTCTTTTATCAGCTGGGTGAATTTTTTCAGGATTTTGCCGTTGACAAGTCGCGTGACGCGATATCGGAGCTGATGAGCATCCGGCCGGACAAGGCTTTCGTCCTGCGTGACGGCAGGGCGGTCGAGTCTGATCCTGCAGAGGTCGGAGTCGGCGAGATCATCGAGGTCAGGCCGGGCGGGCGGGTCCCGCTTGACGGCATTGTCGAGAGCGGTTCATCCTTCGCCGATACCTCCGCGCTTACCGGCGAAAGCCTTCCGCGGGCGGTAAACAGCGGTGATGAGATCCTCGCCGGAACGGTCTGCATGGACGGCGTGCTCACGATCCGCGTCACGAAGCCCTACGGTCAGAGCGCGGTCAGCAGGATCCTGGAACTCACCGAAAAGGCGACTGCGGTCAAGGCTAATTCCGAAAAATTCATCAGCCGTTTTGCTAAGGTCTACACGCCGATAGTCTGCTTCGCGGCTCTGGCGGTGGCGCTACTTCCGCCTCTCATTTTGCCGCTTGCTGCAGCCGGAACGGCGGTCGATACGGGGTGGGCGACCTGGATCTACCGCGGACTTCTCTTCCTAGTTGTCTCCTGTCCGTGCGCCCTCGTGATCTCGGTCCCGCTCTCGTTTTTCAGCGGCATCGGAGCTGCCGGAAGGCGCGGGATCCTGGTGAAGGGGAGCAGCTTCATCGAGGCTCTGGCTGACGTCAGAACGGCGGTCTTCGACAAAACGGGAACGCTCACGAAAGGTGTGTTCGAAGTCGCCGGGATCAACCCCGCTGCGGCGGGCGGGCTTACCCGAGACGAGCTTATCGAGGTCGCGGCTCACGCTGAGAGCCTCTCCTGCCACCCGGTTTCAAAGTCCATCAAGTCGGCGCACAGCTGCTCGAAGTGTCTCGGCGGAGGGCTAGTGATAAGCGATATGAAGGAGCTGAGCGGGCTCGGAGTATCGGTAAGATTGGAGGGGAGGCAGGTGCTTGCAGGCAATGCTCGGCTTATGACGGAGCAGAATGTCAAAGGCTTCGACGCCGGCTCTGCGGCAGCCTCAGGCACTACCGTTCACGTTGCAGTCGACGGGATCTACTGCGGTCACATCGTCATCAGCGACTGCGTAAAGGAGGATTCTGCGGCGGCGGTCCGGTCGCTCAAAAATGCCGGCATCAGCCGGACTGTCATGCTGACAGGCGATTCGGCTGCGGTCGCCGGATCTGTCGCTGCCGAGGTCGGGATCGATACGGTCTACTCTGAACTTCTGCCGGAGGACAAGGTGAAGAGGCTCGAGTCGCTCCTGGGCGGCGGAGGCAGACTCATGTACGTCGGCGACGGGATCAACGATTCGCCGGTCCTTGCGCGGGCCGATGTCGGAGTCGCGATGGGTGCGCTCGGAAGCGATGCAGCGATCGAGGCGGCCGACGTCGTCATCATGGACGACAAGCCGTCAAAACTTGCGGAGGCGGTATCGATATCGAAAAAAACAGTCGGTATAGTCCGCGAAAACATCATCTTTTCGCTAGGAGTCAAGTTCGCGATAATGGTTTTAGGAACTCTCGGGATCGCCGGTATGTGGGCTGCCGTCTTCGGCGATGTCGGCGTCACCGTCCTCGCGGTCCTCAACTCTCTGAGGCTTCTTGCGGATAAAAAAAAGGCGCAGCCGGAGCCGCGCCTGTGAACCACTTCCGTCAAAAGAGTAAAGCTTAAAGCTCTTCCTTAAGAACAGTCGTAGGTTTGAAACCGACAGTCTTTGAAGCCGGGATCTTGATCTCTTCGCGGGTCTTCGGGTTGATACCTTTGCGAGCCTTTCTCTCGTTGACTTTGAAGGTTCCTACACCGTTAAGATTGATTCTGCCCTCGGAGATGATGGTGTCCTTCAGGATCATTGTGAAAACGTCATAAACTTCCTTAGCCTGATCAACGGTAAGGGTCGTCTTTTTAACGTTTTCTCTAAGAACTCTTACATAGTCGGTCTTCGTTGTTGCAACAATGTAGGTTCTTTTTTTCTTGCATGCCTTGGGTGCAGCTTTCGGAGCAGCTTTGGGTGCAGCTTTCGGAGCAACTTTCGGAGCAGCTTTTGTCGTCTTTGCCATTTTTTTTTCTCCTCATTGGAAAAAGTTAATAAAAGGACGTGGAGATTCTAAAATGACGCGGTTTTATGTCAATGAAATCAAGGGTTTTAAGTCACTTTTTTTTAAAAAAATGCAAAAAATCGTCATTTTTTACGTTTTTTTGGCTTAAAAAGGGCTTTTTCGGCCCTTTTTTGAGTGATTTTTCTGCTGATTCAGAAGAGAACTTCGATCTTCGCTTCGCTTTTTTTCTTTTGAAGCCAGCTTTTGAACATCTTGTCGGCGTTTTTCTGGTAGTAGATGCTCCTGAGATAGTCGTAAACCTCGTTGAAGGTCTGCGGAGCGCGTTTTTCTACCTTGTCGAGGCGCACGATATGCCAGCCGTAGCGTGTCTTGAAGGGGCTGCTGAGCTCGCCTTCGCGCATCTCGGCAAGCTTCTCCGAAAATTCCGGGACCATCTGCCTCGACGAGAATGTGCCGAGAGAGCCGCCGTCCTTCGAGGAGCCGTCCTGAGAGTAGGTCTTTGCCGCCTCCTCAAAACTCAGCTCTCCCGATACTAACTTTTTGTGGATAAGGTCTATCGCGGTCTTCACCTCGTCCTCGGTCGCCTTTTCACCAGGCATGAGGATGATGTGCGCAGCTGTGTAATAGCTCTCCGGCTCGGAGAACTGGGCGTCGTAGATTTCGTGAAGCGCTGTTTCGTCGACATCCATCGTCATGATGACCTGACGCTGGAGCTTCAGCGTCTCGAGCTGCGAGCGCAGGATCTCGGTCTTGTATTTCTCGAGGGTCAGACCGTTTTTGGCAAGCTCCTGCTCGAACTGCGCAAGGTCGATCCTGTTCTGCTGGAGAACGTTTTCGAGACCGCGCTCGATCTCCTCCTCCTCGACCTCGATCTTCTCGTCGGCGACCGCCTGCTTCTTGATGGCGACCTCGATCATCATATCGACGAGCTTCTCCTTGCGGTCGGTAAGCGCCTGGATCGGAACAGCCTCCGGATCTTCCGGCATGAGCAGCTTTTTAAGGTCGTAAAACGTGTAGACGTCGGCGTTGACGCGGAGCGCCATCTTGTTGATAAGCTTCTCTTCGGCAAACAGCGTGCTGAAGAGGAGTATAGGGATTATCAGGATCTTGATGAACTTCATTCCGGACTATTTGAGTTTGATTTTTACATCCTGTTTGGGCTGTTCGCCGTTTTCCTGAGCCTTTTTCATCTCTTCCTGCTGCTTTTTGATCTGAAGCATCTGCTCTCTTGTGAGTTTCGGCTTCATAATCTGCTGCTGTCTCGACTTGTCGAACTGCTCGGAAGCGTCCTTGACCTCGTCGGAAACGGAGAAGTCGAGCGATGATACCGCGTCCTCCTTGAGGTTGAAGTGGTACTCTTTCTTCAAGCCTTCGATGATGTTTTCGAAGCCGGTTTTCCTTCTTTCCGATTTGACGGTGCCCTCTACGGTCGCCTTTACGTCGTCGAAGGTCTTTTCGATCTTGTCCTTTCTGCCTGTGAGCATGATGACGTGGAAGCCGAATTCAGATTTTACCGGATCGCTGATCTCGCCGATCTCCTTGAGTGCGAACGCGCCGTCGCTGAACTCCTTGACCATTTTGCCGCCCTCTTCGGTCCTTTCAAAGTATCCGAGATCGCCGCCTCTTCTCTTGGAGCCTTCGTCTTCGCTGTACTTCTTTACGAGCTCTTCGAAAGCCTTCGTGTCTTTCGCTTTTTTTCTTGCTTCCGCAACTACCTGCTCTGCAAGCTTCTTTGCCTCATCCTCTTTTCTGCTGTCGTTTATCTTGATGAGTATGTGGCTCGCCTTTACCTTTTCGGGCATGTCGTAGGATGCCTTGTGCTCGTTGTAGTAAGCCCTGAGGTCGTCGTCGGATACGTTGAGCGACTCTTCGATCTGCGTTTTTACTTTTGAGCCGGCATAGAACCTTGCGATCTGCGATTTGAGCTGCATGATGAGGTTCGGGTCGTCGAGTATGCCGGAGTCGATGGCCTTTTTGGTCAGGAGCTCGGTCTCGAGGATCCTGGAAAGGAGCTCGTTCTGCCTTTCGGGCGTGTTGTAACGGCTCTTGAGATGCGGATTCATGCTTTTCAGATATGTGTTGATGTAGGTGTTGGTGATGCTTGCGCCGTCGAATGTCGCGATAACCTTGCCGTTATCCTTCGGGAAAAATGTCGCGGAAGAATCGCTCTTGCAGCATGAAGTCAAAAATGCCAGAGAAATCAAAGTAATAGACAAAAGCTTTTTCATTTTTACCTCCTTGTTATAGTAAAAAAGCGTATCATTAAATACAAAAAGCCGTACAAGTCAAGGCAAAGCCGGCGGCGATCCGCGGCTAAAGAACAATCTGCGGTGAAAAAATATTCCGGACTCCAAAATTGAAAAGAGAGCGCATTTGTTTATATTCCGATGTTTATTCTTCGAAGAGGAGTTGTTGATGAAAAAAACATTCTTTTTTATCTTGCTTCTTTGTTTCGGCATACCGCTTTTTGCCGAAAACCGTGCTGCTGACGACAAGCTGATGTACGCCGTTCAGGCGGGAAGCGTCGACAGGGCCGCCAAGGCCATCAGTGCAGGCGCGAATGTCAACGGCAAGGATGAAGACGGCTGGCCTTTTTTTATCTCGGCGGTGAGCGGCTCGAACATCGCCATGATCGACCTCTTTCTCCGCCGCGGCGTGAAGATCGATATCGCGGGGCCGGACGGCAAGACTGCGCTGATGCACGCTCTTTCGGCGAAAAACAAACGTCTCGTTGAAATATGCCTGCGCTGGAAAGCTTCACTGAAGGCCGAGGACAACAACGGGAAGACGGTCCTGATGTACGCTGCGGAGGCTGAAAACGAGATGGTCGTCAACAAGGCGATCGCGGCGAAAGCCGATGTCATGCAGAAGGACAACAAGGGCTGGAACGCCCTCAACTATGCGATGAACGGGCGCAACAAAAAGCTGATAAAGCAGCTCGGACAGTATGAGGTCCTGCCGCACGAGTTCGTTCTTGCGGTCGAAACCGGAGACACCGTAAAGGCCCGCGGACTCCTTCGGAAGGGCGCGGATCCGAACACTAAAAACGATGCCGGAGAGCCTCCTATTTTCGTCGCTATCCGCAACAACGACCGTGCGATGCTGAAGCTTCTCCTTGAAAGCAACGCCGACGTGAACTTCAAAAACAGGCAGGGCTATACGATCCTTATGTACTGCTTCGCGTCAAAAAAATACAAACTTGCGCAGGAACTTCTGAAAAACGGTGCCCTGGGCGATTTCAACTTCCAGTACGACGAGGGGAAGACGGCACTGATGATAGCGATTTCAACCAAGGAACGCCGCTTCATAAACTCGATCCTGAAGTTCAGGCAGAACCTTGACATCCAGGACAACTACGGAAATACGGCTCTTGTTTACGCCGCCGGAACGGGCATGAGCGACATCGTCGAGGCGCTTTTGAAAAAGGGTGCGGACAAGTCGATCGTGCGCAAGGACGGAAGAACGGCGTACGACGTCGCAAAACAGAAGGAAAACGCCTATATAATGAGGCTCCTCGAGAACTGACCTCAGCCTTTGATCCTTAATTTCCTAAAAATGAATCTGCGGATATCCGCGTCCGAAAGCGCGATGAAAATCAGATAGACGGCCATCAGACCTGTGTTCGCGGCAAGTTTCGCCGGCAGAGGCAGGTGCGATGTTAAAGAGGAGATGAAGAATATCGCGATGGCGGCTGCGGAATTGACTGCCGCCGGAACGATCCTGTAGGCGATAGGAAAGTATCTCTGCCCGAAAATGTATGAGAGGACCATGATGAGCAGGTTCGAGAAAAATGATGCCCAGGCACATGCGATAAAGCCGTATGCCGGCACGAACAGGATGATGACGAGCACCGTTATCGCGCAGGCGATCACCGAAAAATAGGTCCCCCATTTGGTTTTGTCGGTGAGTTTGTACCATATCGAGAGGTTTGAATAGATACCGTAGAAAAATTCGCCCAGCAGGACGATCGGAACGACTATCAGCCCGGAGTAGTACTTTTCGGAGATGAAATGCTTGAATATGTCGAGGTAGAGCGTTACGGCGAGGAAAACCGTCATCGAAAAGATGATGAAATAGTGCGTCACGACTGCGTAAATGGAGGTGTCATCGCCCTTTTTGTACTTGAAGATAAAGGGTTCGTAGGCGTATCTGAAGGCCTGCAGCGCCATCACCATAACGACTGCGATCTTGAAGCACGCGCCGTAGATCCCGAGCTGGGAATTCGCCTCAGCCTTATCCGAAAAGATGTAGGGGAAGAGGATCTTGTCGGCAGTCTGGTTGAAGATACCTGCGATCCCGAAGAGCAGGATAGGGAAGGAGTAGACGAAGATCCGCTTGAAAAGCTTTGCGTCGAAGCGCCATCTGAAAAGATAAGAGGGCGCCAGCGCGATCAGCGCAAAGAGCGATGAGACGACATTTGAAATAAAGATATAGTCGATCATATCGCGGCTCTCGTTCCAGATCAGCCTTACTGCGCCGATGCCTTTGCCTGCAAGGAAGGGGGCTCCGATAAGGAGGAAGAGGTTCAATCCGATATTGATAGCGATCGAGATGAGCTTGATCGTTGCGAAACGGAGAGGCCGCTGCTCGTATCTGAGATAGGCGAACGGGATCGAAGTGAAGGCGTCCATCGCTATGATCACGGCGAGCATAGCGACCAGATTCCGGTGGTCGGCGTAGTTCATCGCCGAGGCGATCGGTCTGATAAAGATGAGGACCAGCGCGGCAAAGGCTGTCGAGGTGACTGCAAGAGAGGTCAGTATCGTTCCGTAGACTCCCTTCTTGTCCTCCTCACGGCTGATGAACCGGAAAAGGCCCGTCTCCATTCCGTAGGTCAGGATGACGAGGAAAAGGGCTGTCCAGCCGTAGAGGTTCGTAACGATGCCGTAGTCGCTTGTCTCAGGCAGGACTCTCGTATACATTGGAACCAGCAGCCAGTTCAGAAAGCGGCCGACGATGCTGCTGAGCCCGTAGATCGCCGTTTCACCCGTTAATTTTTTGAGGATCGAACCAGTATTCATAACCTACTCCCAATTATAGAAAAATGTCAGCCATGTCCCGCCGAATTTTTTTGTTTTTCTGCTCCAGCCCTGTCTGTCCAGGCTGATTCACTGTCTCCTTCGACAATTATCACGCAGACTTCGCCAACTATTCCGGAAGCGGTGATCCTGTCCAGAAGAGAGGGGATTTCAGACCCCAGCGCGTAGGGCGGATCCAGAAAGATCACGCTGAATTTTTGAGGTCCGAGCGAGCCGTAATCGAATGAGAAGGCGTCGCTGTGTATCGCGGTGACCCGGTCGCTCAGAGCCAGCTCCGCGATGCTCGATCTGATCTGCGCAAAGGCTTTGGGATCCTTTTCGAGCGACGCGGCGGACTTGAACCCGCGGCTCACTGCTTCGAGCGCAAATATGCCGCTGCCTGAAAAGATGTCGAGAAAGCTGCGGTCCTCAAAATGGATCATCGAGAAAAGTGAGTCGAAAAGCGCCGATCTGACCTTTTCGCCGGTCGGCCGCAAATCCGTTGCCGGGACCTTTATCTGCCGGCCTCTGAGCTCGCCTGACGATATTCTGAGAAACATGTCCGGATCAGGTGAAGGTTTTGATCAGGAGTACCACGATCGCGATGAGAGAAATGAGGATCGTCCAAAAAAAGAGGATGTTTTTCCGTCTGTCCGCCTTTTCGGTCTTTGCGTTCTTTTTGTGGACGACGTTGATGTAGGTCGCCGTCTTTTCGCGGTACTCCGAAGCGTCGAAATTTTCAAAATTCTCGTCCAGCACGATATCGTTGTCGTAAGCGATGTTTTGAAGCGGGTACCTGATGTTTTCACTCTGGCACATCGGGCACGTATTGCGTTTTTTCGGGGTTTCCGCGGTAAAGCCGCAGTCGTCGCAGACGAATCTCATCGGTTATTTTGTGAAGACCGGTTTTGCCTTGACTACAGGTTTGCGGTCCTTCTCTTCGATCGAGAACTGAACATCGGAACAGTTGTACTTCGCTATGATCGAGACTCTGTTCGTCTTTACTCTGTTGATGAACTGAGTCTTTTCAGCGGGGGAAATAGCTCCGCCGTATTTTTTCTTGATGCTGCAGAAATCGTTCCAGAGAGCCTCGTAAACGGATTCCGCGTTAGCTTCCGCTGCAACGGACGAAACAGCGATCTGAGTCTTTTCGTTGTCGTCGTCGTCAAGTGAGTTGACCTCTTCAACAGGTTTCGGAGCCTGATACTGCTGCTTCGGCGGCTGATACTGAGGTTTCGGGGCCTGCTGTTTCGGCGGCTGGTAGCTCTGCTGCGGTTTCGGAGCCTGATACTGCTGCTGCGGAGCATGATGCTGAGGTTCTGGTTCAGGCGCAGAGTCCGTATCGAACGACTTCGCAAGCGAATCGAGATTTTCCATGTCCTTCGCCGTGAAATCGCCGACGCTGCTGAGCTCCTGAGTCTGCGAACTGCCGGACGCCTCGCTGTTGCTGATGTACTTCGTGATCAGCGTGTTGAGCGCGGAAACGGCGATGTCGGCACCGTCCGAATACTTCTTGATGACAAGCTTTTCTCCGACTCTGAGTCTCGAGATATCGGCTGCGAGGCTCTTCAAAATCTTGTTGATCTCGTGAGTCGTTATGAATGTGAAGAGGAAGATTATAAGGATCGCCGCGATAGCGTAGACTACGCCGAAAACGACGACCTTCGTGTAACTTTCCCAGCTCGGAAGTGCTGATGCTACGGTGATCACCGAAATGTTATAGCCTCCGAGCGTGTCCGACGGCATGGAGAAGCCGGACATGTGGGTCCAGTGGTTAAGTATCTTCGTGCTCTGGGCGTCTATCGAATTGATGAGTTCGTCAGTATATCTCTGAACGGTCTCCTTGCCGAACGAATCCTCGATCGAAGCCCACTTCTGATCGTTGTTGCTGCCGATGATGGTTTTGTCGCTGTAGATCCTGATCGGCATCGGGAAGATAACGGTCGAGAAGGCGTCAGTGATCTTTCTCGTGCTGACGACGGCGAAGAGCGCCTCTCCCGAGCCCGGATAATTCTTCATGACCGGAGCCGCGCCGATAAGGTAGAACTCGTTTTTGATTTTAACGATACCGTCGGACGCGAAGCCCTCTTTCAGAGCGCGGTCCACAGCCGGGATACCTGCATACGACGACATGAGCTTCTGGGTCCCTTCGACATCAAGGACTTCACCGTCGCTCTTAACGATCGAATAGTCGATGTCGGATTTGACCGGTGAAATAACTGCCGGAGCGCCCTTTGAAGCAGCCTTTTCGAACTTAAGGTGACGTGCGACCGAAAAGGAGTTTTCGATAAGGGAATAATTGGCGTTTTTCAGCTGGGCTTCGATGAGTCTCGCGGCATTCTTTTCACCCTGCTGTACATCCACTTTGTTCAGGAGATCCCTGAAAAGCAGGAAATGAAGGCTTGCAAGAGCGCAAATGACAACTGCGATCAAAAAGAAAATTTTGAGTTTCAAAACCAGGTTTGTGAACATCTATCTCTCCGTCTGTTGATTATATGTTTGTGCGGGCGTCAATAGTGGTTGCCTTGCCGTTCTCGATCTGGTACTCCAGAATCATCTGTGCGTTCGGAACGACGGTGAAACCCTCCCGGAAAATCAGTTTCGTGCCGTAGTAAATCGCGATGTTGCAGCTGCCTGCAGCGATATCCGGAATGTCGATCTTGTTGCTGCCGGGCTTGATCGAAAACAGGTAGGGCAGCTTCAGGATCTTTACCGAAGCGGTGTTCCACGAGAATGACTTGTCGATGACCAGATATTCGCCCTCTGCGTTGAAGGTCTGGAACTGCGAAGTGTGCGGTTCGATGGAGAGCGCGGCGATCTCCTTGTTTGAAGATTTCTCCACGATCAGGATCTCACGCACGAAGTCCTCTTTGTTTTCGATGAAGAGCGACGAGTTGAGCGGCAGCAGGATGCTGTGCCTGCTGAAAGCGGCTCCCGTCAGGTCGATCTTCTCCTGAAGAGGTTTTTCAGTGCTGTAGCCCTCGACAACCAGCGAATATTTTTCCCGCTCCTGCGAAGTGACCGGGGCCGCGACGGGGATCAGCCAGTAGTTGTCGTTGATTATCTGGTTCTCCGTCCTTTCGGAGCCGACCTTGTAGATCAGTCCGATGTTAAGCCTCTCTGCCGAAAGCAGGAAGGGGCAAAGAAGCAGAAGTGATGCAAAAAAACAAAAGGATAACTGTTTTTTCAAAATTACTCTCCTTTAGTTCGATTTTGACTCGATTTCTCCGATCCGGTCTTTTATAACTTTGATCATTTCGGCGTCATCAGTGCTCTCTTCAGCCTTTTTCAGGGTGTCAACAGCCTCGCGGAATCTGCCGATGCTGACCTGGGTGTTTGCCAGACCGATGAGACATTTTATGTTCTTCGGATCAGTTTTAAGCGCCTTTTCAAACAGCGATGCGGCCTCGGCGAACATCTTCATCGAAACATAGCTCGTCGCCAGATCGTAGATGTCGTCTGCAGACTCGTCGCCCTTGAATGTCTCGTCAACCTTGTCCTTCATGTTTTTCACGGTCTCCGAGAGGTCGTCCTCGTTGGCTACCGGGATCAAAGTCTTGAATTCTTTAAGGAATTCAGATTCCGGATAGTTGATGAGAAGCTCCTGGAGCAGCTGTGTCGCGCTGGCGTAGTCGTCGACGCTGATATAAAACTCAAGCTCGTCAAGCTGTGTGAGCGGCGGCTCCTTTTCGTTGTCGGTGAAGTCCTGACGGACCTCTGCGGAGACGACGTTTTTGTCGAATCCGGCGAAGGAGTCGTCAAAATCCTGCCCTGCGAGTTCGGACATGAGATCGTTGAACTGCTCTGCCGATGCAGCTATCTCCTTCTCTGCGACGTCTTCCGGAACTGCCGGAGCGGTGAGCGCGTTGTAGCGTTTCGTGATCTCGGCAAGACGCGGATCCCCGCTGCCGAGGATGTCGTTCGCGTCGGAGAGGAGATCTGCGACTTCATCAAGCTTGTTGCGTTTGAGCTTGAGTTCGATGAGGTCGAGGATGAGTTCTCCAGCCCTCTTTTCGTCGCCTGTGAAGATGTAGGATTCGATCAGGATGTCGTATGCGACCTCCGAGCTTTCCCATCCTTCAGAGCCCGTGATCTTTTCGATCGCCTTGTTGTAGAGCTTGTACTGCATGAAGGTCTTTGCCTCCTTCAGCAGAGTCTTGAGATCTTCGTGCTGCTCTTCCGGAGCGGCTTCAACCATGTCGATCTCGAGGTCGAGATCTTCGTTCTGCGGCTTTGAAGGCATACCCGTGATGTCGCTGAGATCGCCTGCCGAACTCTTGATCTTGTCGGAGATCAGGGATCTCAGGCGGTCGTTCTCGTTAAGGACGGCCAGCGCCTCGCGGTCGTTTTCATCAAGCTCGAGCACCTTGCGGTACATCTCGTTGCGTTCTGCGAAATTCTTGTTTTTGAGGTGTATCGCGGCGATGTGCTTGTATGTCGAGATCAGCTTCTGATAGTCGTTCGTCTTTTCAAATACGAAGGCGAGCTGGGTCATCAGACCGATGTCCTCCTGATGGTCGACGATGAGCTTCTGGAGGATTATCAGCGCGTTATGATAGCTCCCGCGCCTGATGTAGAGCTCGGCGAGCTCTCTGCCGAACGACGAACCGTTCGTCGATGCCGAATAGAGCAGCTTGAGAACGGATGCGTATTCGTTCACTTTGTCACTGTCTTTAAGCGACTCGGCGATCGGAACGAGGATCTTGACAGCCTCGGCGTTCATCCCTTCGGAAATCAGCATGTTAGCAAGTTTGACCTTGATGCTGAAATTCTTCGGGTAGAGATCGCAGATTTTCTTGAGGATGCTGATCGCCGCGACGTTGTTGCCGTTCTTCTGATAGAAGTTCACTGCAACGTTGTAACGGAGCGCGGCATCCTTGATAAGTCCGCTCTGCTTGTCGTAATCGGCAAGAAGAACATTGATCTTTCCGTGTTCGGGATTGATCATCAGCGCCTGCTTGAGAACGGCCTTCGCCTTGTTCAGGAAGCCCTTTTTCTCAAAAAGCGCGGCAAGCTTTTCGTAAATCTCTATAGCTTTGACATCCTGACCGGATCTCCCGTAGATTTCCGCCAGACGAAGGTAGGCGCGGTCATCGTCGGGATTCTTCCGTATCAGTTCTTCGTAGCGTTCCTCGTCTGTCTGAACGCTTTTGCCTTTACCTAGTTTTATATTAGCCAATTTAACTGCCCTTCAATTACTTTTTAATTCTTTCGATGTAGGTCCCTTCGATCGTGCTGATCTTGATGACGTCGCCTGTCGAGATGAAGAGCGGGACCATTATCTGACCGCCTGTAACAAGCTTCGCCGGCTTGTAGGATGTCGTAACGGTGTCGCCCTTGAAGCCGGGCTCGGTGTCGGCGATTTCGATTTCAAGGAACTGCGGCAGGTCGATGGAGATCGGCTCGCCGTTGTAAAACTGAACGGTTACCTGAGTGTTTTCAGGCATATATGGAAGAACATCCTCTACGACCTTCTTGTCGATAAGGATCTGCTCGTAGGATTCGTTATCCATGAAGCAGAAGTGCTCGCCGTCCGGATAGAGGTATTCCATCGATTTTTCTTCGAGATCCGGCGTATCCACGCGCTCTCCCGAGAGGAAGGTGTTTTCCGCGATCGCACCGGTAAGGATGTTTTTGAGTTTCGTTTTGATTACGGCACGGCGTTTCTGCTGGATGTGCTGCATTTCAACGATCTGGTACGGGGTCCCGTCGATTTCGATCCTGAGCCCCTTTCTGAATTCGGATGTTTGAATTGACATACTAATCTCCTATAAAAAAGCGCAAAAAAAAATCAGGTCAGTATACTATTTTTAATATGTGGTATGTCAAGTTTAGAAATCAGCGGCCGAAAAGCCGGTTTTTTTCCGTCAGGCGGCTTTCCAAAAAACTTGAATATAGACCGATCAATTTTATATTAGATGCTCGTAATTTTTGATGGAGGCAAATATGGCGGTCGTCGGAATAGATTTAGGCACGACGAATTCGTGCGTCGCGGTTGTAAAAAACGGTCAGATCGAAATAGTCAAGGATGCTGGCGGAGGCAACACCATCCCGTCGATCGTCAGCTTCGTGAAGAACGGAGTCACCGGCGAAATCGAAAAGGTCTGCGGTAGTGCGGCGCGTCAGCACCTGCTCACGAACGCGGAAAACACGATCTACTGCGTCAAGCGTCTGATGGGGTGCGGTTTCAAGAGCCCGCTCACGGCGCAGCTCATGCCGATGCTTTCATACAAGCTGATGCCGGGAGAGCAGGGCAACGGGCTTTTGATTCATGTACCTGTTCTGAATAAGAACTTCACTGCGGAGGAGATTGCCTCCTACATCCTGACGGAACTCAGGTCGATGGCGGAACGCTACCTCGGCGAGTCGGTGACGAAGGCTGTCATCACTGTTCCGGCCTACTTCAACAACAAGCAGCGTCAGGCAACAAAGGATGCGGCTTCGATCGCAGGCATCGACGTCATGCGTATCATCAACGAGCCGACTGCTGCCGCGCTGGCGTACGGCTTCGAGCAGGGCAAAAACAATTCGCAGCTGCTTTCGGTCTTCGACTTCGGCGGCGGCACGTTCGATATCACGATCATGGAGGTTTCGCAGGATGCTTTCAACGTCGTTGCGACCGCGGGCAACACACTGCTGGGAGGCGAGGACATCACGAACGCGCTGGTCAACTTCCTGCTCGAGGATCTTAACAAAAAATACGGTATCGTCGACGATGATCCGCTGGTCAAGGTCAGACTGCGCGACTATGCCGAGACTGCGAAAAAGAACCTCACCGTTCAGACTACGGTTTCGATCGAGATCCCGTACCTGAAGGAGGTCAACGGGCAGTTCATCCACTACCAGACCGACATCACGAGGGAACAGCTGGAGGAGCTTGCAAAGCCCTTCATCGACCAGTCGATCGCGATTTTCGACAAGACTCTCCGCGAGATCCAGCTCTCTCCGGATGCGCTTGCCGGCGTTATCCTGATCGGCGGACAGACGAGGATGCCGCTTCTGCAGCGTGCGATCGCGAACTTCTGCCCGAACACTCCGATCCTTAAAAACATCAACCCCGACGAGACGGTCGCGGCCGGTGCGGCACTTCAGGCGAAGATGCTTAACGACGGTACGCTCGGCGGACAGAACAGCGATATGCTGCTGCTCGACGTCACGCCCCACAACCTCGGTATCGCGGTCGGAAAGGACCTCTTCTACATGCTGATCCCGAAGAACTCGACGGTCCCGACCTCGGTCGACGATATCTTCGTCACCTCACGTGACAACCAGGAAAAGGCGAAGATCCTGCTGCTCCAGGGTGAGTCACAGATCGCTTCCGAAAACGAAATTCTTGGCGAATTCGAACTTGACGGCCTGCGTCCTGCAAAGCGCGGCGAGGTGAAGATCAAGGTCACCTACGAGATCGACATCAACGGGATCGTGACGGTCCAGGCGATGGATCTCGAGACGGGCGTTTCGCAGCGGATCACGGTCGCATCGACTGGCAACATGTCGAAGGAGGAGCTTGCGAAGAAGATCGAGGAGAACTCCGACTACTACCTCGATCTTGCCGAAAAGACGATGATCGACGAGATCGTCCAGAGCATCGAGAACTATCTCTTCGAGCTCGAGATGATGAAGCCGAAACTTTATCAGATCCTTTCGTCGTCGAAGGTCGGCGCGGACAAGATGGAGAAGATGGAGACCCTGATCGCAGGTACGAAGGCATACATCAAGGGCGAACAGCTCCAGCTCGAAAAGCTTCAGGATATCGAGACTAAACTCGACACGCTCCAGAATACCTACAAAAACCTCATCAACCACTCGGACGAGACGGTCGGTGACGGCGGACTTTTCAGTTAAATATCAGTTAAATATCGATAATCTTTAGATTTTTTATTGCGCTGTCAAGGAGGTCGCCGATCTCCGGTTCAAGCTTTTTCTCCTCTGCGAGGACTCTTTCAAGCTTTCCCTTGATGATGGGTGATTTCGGCAGGAAGGCGGTGCAGCTGTCCGGCGCGTTTCGGATGGAGATCGGGAAGGTGCCGATCCTTTCGGCGATCGCGATGGTGTCGTTTTTGTCGGATGTTATGAGCGGACGGATGACCGGCATCGTCTTGACTGCGTCGTTGATGCAGGTGAGGTTCTCGATCGTCTGGCTTGCGACCTGCGAGAGCGCTTCACCCGTGATCAGGGCACTGTAACCGCGTTCTGTCGCGATACGTTCGGCGATCCTGAACATCATCCTGCGGAAAAGGATCGTGCGGTATCCCTCGAAGCAGCGGGCGCGGATCAGCAGCTGGATGTCCACGAACGGCGCGATGAAGAGCTTCGTCGAGACGCTCTGGAACTTCTTGAGCTGGCGTGCGAGATCCTCAAGCTTGCGCATCGTCTCCTCGCCGGTGTAGGGCGGTGAGTAGAAACTGAGGTAGTTGACCTTGGCGCCGCGGCACATCGTCAGATATGACGCGACCGGGCTGTCTATCCCGCCCGAGAGCAGCGAAAGGTACTCTCCGGAGCAGCCGACCGGGAGGCCGCGGATCCCGCTGTAACGTTTGCTGAAAAGGTAGATCCCGTTGCTGTCGATCTCTATTTCGAGGCCGAAGTTGTAGTCCTTCATCGAGACGGTGAAAACTCCGTCCAGCGTGGAGAGGACCGCTCCGGCGAGCCGTTTCTGGATGTCGATCGAGGTGCCGGGATAGGCCTTGTTCGGACGCGAGCATATGACTTTGAGGACGTGAAGCCCTTCGTCGGCGGCGGTTTTCGCCAGCTCTACGGCGCGGGCGACTATATCATCCCATTCGGCGTCGAGCGGCAGCCTGACTGCCGGCGAAAAACCGGAGATACCGGGGATGAACTTCAGCCGGCCGATGATCTCGTCGAGCGACGACTCGTCATAAAGCTCTATCTCCATACGGCCTCTGAATTTCCTTGCTGTGCCGAGAGAGCCTACACTTGAACGGATGTTGTTGAGCAGAATGTCTTCGAACCAGCCGCGGTTCCTCTTCTTGAGTGCGATTTCGTCGTATCTGACCAGGATGTTTTTGAACATTTTCACCTCACTTTGCAAAAAACGGACAAATTAAAAAGGAATCTGAATTCTTGTCAAGGATGAAAGCTCAGTGAAAATCGGCAAATTGCAGAAGGAGAGCGGCTCCACGGTCCCGGATGAAAAATTAAATTGACATCCATGCAAAAATAAGCAACATCTTCCCGCTTTGTTCTTTACACAACTGATTTCTTTCAGCGGAGGAGTTGCCGAGTGGTCGATGGCGGCGGTCTTGAAAACCGTTGACGTGTATGCGTCCGTGGGTTCGAATCCTACCTCCTCCGCCATTAATGACGTGCGGAGAGGTGTCCGAGAGGCCGAAGGAGCTCGCCTGCTAAGCGGGTATGGGGCTAATCACTCCATCGAGGGTTCGAATCCCTCCTTCTCCGCCATTTTTATGCGCCCATAGCCCAATTGGATAGAGCGTTTGGCTACGGACCAAAAGGCTGGAGGTTCGAGTCCTCCTGGGCGCGCCATCGTGGTGTTTATGTGCAGAGAGACTGAGTTCATGAAAGAGGCACTCGCCCTGGCCGGAATGGCTAAGGCGCAGGGGGAAGTCCCCGTCGGTGCAGTTGTGGTCTTTGAAAACAGAGTGATCGGAAAAGGATACAACAAGCGGGAATCAACTAATCTGCCTACATCTCACGCGGAAGTAGAGGCGATTGTTGAAGCATCTGAGTGTCTGGGAAGCTGGAGATTGGAGGATTGCGAACTTTACGTGACCCTTGAACCGTGCATCATGTGCAGCGGGGTGATAATCCAGTCCCGAATTAAAAGGCTGATTTTCGGAGCTAGAGACCCTAAGGCGGGAGCCGTCAGGTCGCTCTACAGCCTGCTTGAAGACAGCAGACTCAACCATCAGGTGGAGATAGTTGAAGGAATTCTGGCAGATGAATCTTCCGCGCTTTTGTCCGGTTTTTTTAGGGAAATCAGAGAAAAGCAACGGAAATTGAAAGAAATGTCAGCGTGTTCCGACTCGTGAGACGGAGAGATGTCCGAGTGGTCGAAGGAGCCTGACTCGAAATCAGGTGCGCTCTTTACTGGGTGCCTGGGGTTCGAATCCCTATCTCTCCGCCATCCTTCTATCCTTGTCCGGTTCCGGAGAGGTGTCCGAGAGGCCGAAGGAGCACGATTGGAAATTGTGTGTAGGCTCTAAACCTACCGTGGGTTCGAATCCCACCCTCTCCGCCATCCATTTTTTCGTCATGGCCGGGGGCTGTACGACAAGCCCCGTAAACCCCGCCAGGTCCGAGAGGAAGCAACGGTAGCGGATCGCCTGTGTGTTGCGGTTTTCCCGGTCTCCAATCAGAAAATTCAAGTTTATTCCCGTCATCAGCAGGATTCTGTCCGCTTTTTCTGTCATTTTTCTGATTTGTCGCTAAATTATCGCGTTTTTTATCAACTTAGGAGACCGGAGGTTTTCAGCGATGAACAGGAATATGAAGGATTTAGGCAGGGAACTCATTGATTTTATTGACGAATCCCCGACAGCGTTCCATGCGGCGCAGAACATTGCGGATATTCTGACGAAGAACGGATGCACGGAGCTCTGCGAATGCGAGCCGTGGGATCTCAAACCCGGAAAGGCATACTTCGTAAGGCGCAACTCCTCGTCGCTGATCGCCTTCAGGCTCGGTACCGCGAAACCGGTCGAGACCGGCTTCAAAATCGCCGGCGCACACACCGACAGCCCTCTCCTCAAGCTGAAGGAAAATGCGGAAAACGTCTCCGCAGGCTGTGTCCGCGTTACCACGGAGATCTACGGCGGACCGCTCGTCTACACCTGGCTCGACCGTAACCTCGGTATCGCCGGCCGCGTCATGGTCAGGACCGGAAAGGGCTATGAAGACAGGCTCGTCAACATCGACAGACCGGTCGCGATAATCCCGTCACTCGCCATCCACATGAACCGCGAGGCGAACAAGGGGTTTGAATTCAATCCGCAGAACCATCTTCAGGCGGTCCTCACCGCGAAGGCTGACAAAAAGAACGTTCTTAAGTCGCTTGTTGCAAAAGAACTGAAGGAAAAAGTTGAAAATATCGGTCAGACGGACCTTTTCGTCTACGACCTCCAGAAGGGCACTTTCGGCGGAGACGACGACGAATTCATCTCGTCGGGCAGACTTGACAACCTTCAGATGTGCCACTCGATCACGAAGGCTTTCCTCAGCGCTAAAAAGCCGAAATCTACGATCGTCGCCGCATTTTACGACAACGAGGAGATCGGCTCCAGGACTCTGATGGGCGCGGATTCCGCCTTCACCAGAACGATTCTTGAAAGGATCGTCGCACTTACCTCAAAGGGTGCAGACGACCGCTTCGTCGCCTTCTCGAAGAGCTTCCTCGTAAGCGCGGACGGCGCCCACACGCAGCATCCGAACTTTCCTGAAAAGCACGATCCGGCGTACGCTCCCAAGATGAATCAGGGCCCGACGATAAAGTTCAGCTCTTCGTTCAGGTACGCGACGACCGCATCCAGCGCCGCATTCTTCGAGTCTGTCTGCGATGAGGCGAAGGTCCCGTGGCAGAAGATGGCCAACCGTTCGGACGTCCCTTCCGGCAGCACGATCGGCCCGATGAGCTCGGCTTCACTCGGCATCAGGGCTGTTGATGTAGGCAACCCGATGTGGGCTATGCACTCGATCAGAGAGACCGCCGGAACGGAGGATCACTACTATATGACCGCCGCTTTGTCGCTTTTCTTCACGAAATAGGCTATTTTTTTGATATTTAAATTTTTTTTAATAAAGTTGCACAACATAATGTTTTTTTAGTTTTAGTCACCCTTATTAACTTTGAAGAGGTCATTATGAAGTTAAAAAGTTTGATGCTTTTTGTGCTTTTGCCAGTTGCGATGATGCTCGTCTCCTGTAATCCTGAAGACGAATATCTCGGAAAACTCTACTCGAAAGAGACAAGAAACTACGCGATTCAGGGTCTTAAGAGACTCAGCAAAGACGAAAACGGTAAAAATCTGATCGTCAACATGGACAAAACCTGCTCTAAGCTCCTCAAGCTTGACCAGACTCCCGAAGCAGGCGTCGCAGTCCTCACCGCAGGCGAGATCGGCTGTCACCAGTCGGTCGAACGTATCGGCGAGATCGTCGGCAAATGTCTTGAAAACACCAACGTCCGCAACCTCAAAACACTTGAGAGCGCGGCAATGTCGTTCGGAATCCTCAAGGAACCCTCTTCCGTTCCGATACTTGCAAAGTACTTCACGCTCGTAACTCCCGAGCAGATGGCTGCCGGAATGCGCGAAAAGGCTGAATCTGTCGCAAAACGTGCTGCGATCGAGGCTCTTTCGAATATGCCGAACGAAAGCCGTCACCTCATCCCCGAGATCCTGAAGGTTTTCGAGTCTCCGGTAGAGGATTTCGGAACCAAATACACGACCGCAGGCGTTCTCGGCGAATGGCAGGATCCGCAGACGGTCCGTCCGCTCGTAACTTCGCTCTTCTACGAGGAGAAGGGCTTCAGCCTCTTCCCCGAGTCGAGAAAGTCGCTCATCAAGGTCGGAAAGCTTGCCGAAGACGAGCTCATCAAGGCTTACAACGGCGAGAACCCGAAAGTAAACGAGATGCAGGACGAGAACAAGAAGAGAGCAACGCTTCAGTTCTGCCCCGAGTATGTCAACGACGAAAAGGCTAAGGAAAAAGGCGAGTGCCCGAAGGATGACGAATATACGGCAACGATCGCTTCGATCGATACCACAACGAAGCTCAAAACCTCGATAGTTCTTGCCGACATCCGTTCGAAGAAGGCGGTCGACATGGTTATCGACGAGCTTGAAAAACAGCTTGCGACCGATAAGAAACAGCCCTTCCTTGCTGAGCACCTTGCAGTTCAGCTTGCAAAGTTCGGCGACATGAAGGCTACAGACACGCTTCTCAAGATGGTCAGCAAGAAGTTCGCGAAGAACCTTGCAAAGAAGCCCGATCACAAGCTTTCGAAGGAAGAGATCGCTCAGGCTAAACTCGCTGACAGAGGTCAGGAGATCTCGATCATGATGAAGGGTGCCGAAGCGCTTGCTATCCTCGGCGACCCCAAAGCTATCCCGTATCTTGCAGAAGTCGCTTACCAGAAGCCGGTTTCCGAGTACAACGAGATGAACGAAAAGATCATCTTCTACGAGGCAAACGTTTGGTCGGCAGACGCTCTTACAAGAATGATCAGCGATCCGGCAGAGGCTGCGACCTTCATCGAAAAGGCTGCAACGATCATCGCTGACGGCGAAAAATATATCGCTGACGTTGAGAAGAAATCGACAGATCAGATCAAGAAAGAGAGCCCGGCAGAGCTTCCGGCTGACGAGCTTGACAAGAAGGTAAAGGCTCAGGCAAGACTTGACGTCAACTACGATTCGACCAACAGGACTGTCGAGATGTTCAAGAGATTCGTCGAGAGAGCGAAGACTGCACAGGAGTGCGGATCGGATCTCGGCTGCTATGTAAAGAAGCTTGCCGACAAGAATCCGGCAGTCGTCGAAAAGGCTGTCTATATGGTTGGTTACTCCGGCAAACTCGGAGATTACAAAAACGAGCTCAAGCCCGTTATGAAACACTCCGAGCCTTTCGTCCGCGATGCTTTCGCTATTGCGCTTCTCAAGACAGAAGATCCCGGTTTCGTACCGCTTCTTGACGAAGTCCTCAAGGCAGAAGGCGACAAGGTCGAGTACGCATCTGCAATGAAGGAGTACAAGGCGATCGCCAGCTACCTCAGCTCGGTTAAGAAGTAACACCGGTTCATACGCGGTTGCTCCGCAGGCTTCCCCGCGAGGTTCAAATGAAAGTAGTCATCGTAAACGTCAATAAATCGCGTGTTCAGAAAAATATTGAATATCATCTTTACACGATAAAGACCTTTATTGACGCCAGATCATACGGCTCCATCGATACCGAGATCGTCAACGTTTTCATGAGCGACGATATGACGACCTCGGTGAATCTGATCGAGAACGCGAAGGCTGAAATAGTCCTTTTCAGAGCTCTCTACTGGAACATCTCTTTCATTCTGAAGCTTGCGCAGGGCTGCAGGCTCGGCGGAGCAAACCGCGGACTCTGGGGGTACGACACGTTCGCGCACCCGGAACAGTATCTCAGAAAAGATTTCGATTTCATAATTCAGGATGAGCCGGAACTGTCGCTTTACGAGGCGGCAATGCTCCGGCAGAACGGCGAAAGTATCGGAAGCGCAAGCGGAATCGTCTACAAGGATGACGTTCAAAAGAGCTTTGTCTACGGCGAAGCCCGCGTTCTGAACGACCTTGACCTTATCCCGTCTCCCTACACGAACGGGCTGATCGAGGTCAATTCCGGTACGTCGGTCTACTGGGAGATCGCCCGCGGGTGCCTCTTCAGATGCGACTTCTGCGTTGATTTCTCTCACGGCGGAACGCTTCGCTACCACTCTTTCGACTACCTTGAAAAGGAGTTGAAATTCCTTGCCGAAAGAGGCGTTTCGCAGATCACGGTCGGGGCCCCGATCGCAAACTCCAGCCACCAGTTTTTCAGGAAAATTCTTGACTTGATAGCCAGATATCTGCCCTACGCGGCTGTCGAGATGCAGGTCCGTCCGGATCTCCTCTCCAGACACGACATCGAGACGCTCGCAGAGATGAACGTCTTTCTGAACATCGGTCTGCAATCGACGAGCCAGAAGGTCCACGAGGGGATAATGAGTTCGCTTAACGTTTCAAATTCTCTCAGTAATATCAAATATATGGCTAATTTCCCGTCGCTTATGTTCGGTATAGACATCATTGCCGGACTGCCGAAGACCACGTTTGAGGATTTTCTTAAAGATCTGGAGGTCGCCTTCAAGCTCTGGCCCGTTTCGCTGAGCGTTCTGCACCTCTCGATGTACCCCGGAACAAAGATCTACAACAGGATCTGCGAGTTCGGCTACTCCGTCGAAAACGGTTATCCGTACCTCGCGCTTGAGAGCGGGACCTTTGCCAAAAAGGATTTCGAGAAGGTCGATGAGATCTCCGACGGGATCGAGGTTCTCTACAACAAGGGGCGCATGGTTTCGATAATCACGATGCTTGCCGACGCGCTCGAACTGCCCTGCAGCGACATCATAATGCGCTGGAACAAGTGGATAAAGAAGCAGCCGGTCGAAATGAACGCCGAAAACGTCGGCGAGATCGACTATATGCAGCTTTTCGCCTACATCCACGAATTTTTTGAATACCTTTTCGACCGCTTTCAGAAGAAGAAGCTCTGGCCGCTCGCATCGGATCTGCTGAGGCACAACCACTTCTACACGACATCGCTTATGACGGCGGAAGATGATATAATTTCAATGCCTTACGAGATCGATGCCGTCAACGACTCATCAAAGTTCGCGGTCAACAACTCGGTATTTTTCGATAAGTTCTCGTACGATATCGAAGATGTCGCCGAAAACGGCTATATCGACCTTAAAAAATATGCTTCGGCTGTCGATAAAGAGGCTCTCTGCGGTCTGGTCTACCGGATCGAAGGTTCGGTTTTCACCAAAGTCATCAGCGATGACGAATACGCGGTCTTCAAGTATCTGCGCGACAAAAAGGGGGCGACTCTCGCCGAGCTCAAGTCAAAATTCAAGAAGGTCGATGTCCTGAATATCGTCTGCACATGGGCGATCGACGGAGTTATCTACATCGTTCAGGGTTAAGATCCCTTTAGTTGCGCTCTGAGCGCCTTTGAATCGGGAAAAATTACAATGTAGGTTTTTTTTATCTCATCCTGAAAGGAGGAGGGGAGGGAGTCCAAGTCGGTTATGTCGATTACTTTTCCTTTTTGAACTCCTCTTTCGTGAGGTAGACGGCTGTCCGGCTGTCGTCCTCGGCTGTCACCTCGCGGATCGGGATCCCGTGCTTGTCGGTGAAGGCGGATATCAGGATCTTCATACCGACATTCTGATACCACTCCTTGCGTTCGAAGTCCTTCATCCAGACGATACGGAGGACCTTGAAGTCTTTGTTCGTGGTTATCCTGAGCGGACGCCTGCCGCAGAGCGCGACGATCGCCTCCTGCAGGCTGAATGCCAGTGAAATCATCTCCTCTTTCGTGTGCTTGACTGTCATAACGCTCCGGTTTTATTAAGAAAATTGGTATTTTAGGCTTTTTGCTTCGGTGTCGAGCTGAGCTACCGCTCCGAGCAGGAACGCCATGTTCTGCTGCCCGTGACCGGCAGGGAAACAGCTGATGACGGGGACCGACTTGTCCAGCTTCATGCTCTCGACGATGGCGTTGGCGCTGACATATTTTTCGGCCGGCGGTCTGAACTCATGGTAGCTGAACTCGCCGAGGATGAGCCCTTTGATGCCGTTGAATTTGCCGGCAAGACGCATCTGGGTGATGAGTCTGTCGACGCGGTAGGGGACTTCTCCGACATCCTCGATAAAGAGTATCGAATCCTTGAAATCGGGTTCGTAGGGGGTGCCGAGAAGCGAAACCAGAGTCGCGAGGTTGCCGCCTTTGACGATCCCCTTAACTTTGCCCGGATTGATGGTCCTGATGTTCTTGCTGAAGATCGAAAAGGCACGGTCTTTCCCGGTAAGCAGGTCAAAAATCTGAGCCTTAGAGTAGCGGTCGATCTTTGAAAGTGTCGTTACGTTCGGCCCGTGAACGGTGACGAAACCGCACTTTTCAATGAGCCAGGAATGGAGGACCGTGACATCGCTGAAGCCGATGAAGAGCTTCGGGTTAGCCTTTATTGTGTCGATACTTTCATCGAGTTTTTCGAGGAGTCTGAGCGCTCCGTAGCCTCCGCGTGCCGTCCAGACTGCCTCGACTGTCCCTGTCGCGAATGCCTTTACGAGCTGTTCGGCGCGTTCATCGTCGCTGCCCGCTAGAAAGCCCGTCTTTGCGAAAATCGCCCTGTCGATGACCGGACGCAGCTTGTTCAGCTTCATCTCGGTGATGCCTGCGTTAAAAACACTCTTGTCGAAGGGCGACGACGGCGCGACTACTGCCACTTCGCCGCGGAAGCTGAGCGGTTTGAATTCGAAAAAGCTGCCTGACATCTGCTGCTCCCGGGTCTAGAGGAACTTTTTGATGATCGCAAGCGCACCCTGCGCCCAGGCGATCCTGTGGGTCGTACCTGTTCCCTTCGCGATCGAATCCTTGTTGTCGACGTACCACTGGTAGCTTTTGATCAGCGCCTGGGTCTCATCGTATTTAGGCTGCCAGCCGAAGACTTTCTGAGCCTTTTCTACGGAGACGAAGCTGTCCTTGTGAGCCGTGCCGTAGACCCACTTGTAGAGCGGCGAAAGGTGAAGCTTTTCCAGGATGACGAGCGTCGGGATGACGAGCCAGACCGGCGTGTGGAGCACTTTCGAACCGCTTTTCGCGTATTCGCAGAGTGCGCCGACGTAATCGTTTTCAGTGAGGTTGCTGATCGCGCCGACGTTGAAGATGTCGTTCCCGTCCTGACCTTCGTGGGTCATCGCAAGGTAGATCGCGTCGCAGAGATCATCGACTTCGAGGAGCTGATAACGGTTTTTGCCGTTTCCGATGAGCGGGATCTTGTGGCCCTCTTCGATCCAGTTGTAGAGGATCTGGAAAACGCCGAGACGGTAGGTCCCGATGAAGGTCTTCGGGCGTATCGTCGTGACGTAAAGCCCCTTTTCGCGGTATTCGTTGCAGTACTTTTCAAGCGCGATCTTGCTTTCGCCGTAGTTGCCGA
>Ga0265301_10001348_pt1 | contig 32606 bp, 22 predicted proteins | sample AusTroGonzalo_MG_2_FD_193488 | JGI IMG/M metagenome (GOLD analysis project Ga0265301, IMG submission 193488) | Bovine rumen microbial communities from tropical cattle in Woodstock, Queensland, Australia - Gonzalo_04 | ecosystem: Host-associated > Mammals > Digestive system > Stomach > Rumen ... | reverse complement strand
AACACAAACGCCGCGGCGCTGTGGGCAAGAATCCAAGGCAGGAGATTTACTCTTGTCTTCCAATTTCTGACGTCCTTTGCGGACTAACTGTTGAATCGTTGGCATTCTTTAATTGCGTTTAAATTATACTTTTTATTTATTTTGATAGATAATTTTCTAACTTATCACCACTAAAAAACGGTAATTCCTGAAGCATTTTACTACATAGTAAGGATTTGACAAGTCACGGTACGGACTTTGTTTATCAAAACACACCGAAGTCTAAGAGGTTGAGTTTGAGTGACTTACGGTGCAAGAACCTATAACGTTTTCTTTATCAGGTCCTTACTATTGGTAAATGAGGCAACATTTACTACCTTTTTCGGGCTGCAAAATTACAACATTTTTCAATACGCACAACATTTTTTTCAAAAAATTTTTCAAATATTTTATCAACAATGAGAATGATGCCCGGTAGAGACGATGTGCACATCGTCTCTACACGTATAATTTATCGAATTTCCAATTGGACACATTGTTTTCAATATATCCCATAATGCGATTCATTTCTTCATCATTTTTTATAATAACATCATAAAATCGCGGTTGCCAACCAAAATCGATGTTGTTTTTATGCGCATAATATGATATTGCACGTTTCAAACCGCCTACCGTCGTGGATAATTTACCTCGATGTAACGATACATTTTGCATATTTTTGTCAATAATTTTGTTTTTCCATCTGTTTCTGCGTTCACCCTCGATCGTTGCATTGTTAATAATGACAACGCAATGGATATGATTAGGCATCACAACAAACGACGGAATTTTCGCATATAAATAATGTTGTTGAACATTACGGAATTGTTCTTCTGCATATATTCCCATTTCTGATAAATGCATAACGCCATCTGTAATTTCACCGAAATAATGTTCCCTGTCCTTTGTACAGATTGTCACATAATACATTCCGCCATTGTAATCGTGCCAATTCGCACGCGCAGATGGAACACGGTATTTTTGTTTGAATGTTTTGCAATATGTTATATCATTTTTCATAAACCCAACATTTTTGTAGAGACGATGTGCACGGTAGAGACGATGTGCACATCGTCTCTACATTTTTTTCACAAAAATATAGTAAAAAAATTTTGGTTCTTCAATTGTAAAAAACATTTAACACAACTTGCAGAAAAACGCAAGAAATGTTAAAAAATGTTTACAATTGGGCGGGGATAATGACAATAAACCGTAGAGACGATGTGCACATCGTCTCTACAATTACATTATTTTATTATTAATCAACATTGTTATTTCCCGCTCTTTCTTCTGTTGCAGTCTTTGCAGAGCATCTGGCAGTTTTCGGCGATTGTACGACCACCATCGCACCATGGTGTGATGTGATCCGCCTCCATTTGCTCTATCTCGAAATGTTTGTGACAAATAGGACAAATGCCTTTTTGTTTTTCATAAACCTCACGTTTGGTGTTATCATCAAAGGCACGAATGTCAAGATGGCGGTCGTCATGATCGAAAACATAATGAAAGATGCCAGATTTCTTTTGTACATCGGAATCTGCCATCAGTTTAGAAACAACCTGTTCGATAGCTGTTGCAGTGAGCATTGTGTCATGGTATTTATTATAAAGGATACCCCAATCGACTGATTTCATCTCCTTTTTGTATTTATGACCAAACAATTTCTCCACCCAATGAATGACATCTTGGAAATATTGCCAAAGCTGGTCGGCATCGGTATCATGTTGATGCTCAGCCATATATTGTTCAATACTCTTGCCTTGTAAATTGCCAATCCATTTCAATGCTTTCTCAAAATAATCTTGTCGTATAGGCGAACCTGACATAAAATCTGATGCGATTTTATAAGCCACACAACCAGTCTTAGAAAAACGACGTTTGGCTTGAGTCACCCATGTTCCCGAATAAATGGCGTTACGTATTTCCTGTTCTGTCAGCTTTTCACCCGCAATGTTGATTATATTAAACCACTTCAGCTTCTCTTCGTCAGTACCGTTTTCACAGATATAGATTTGTAGCGGATAATTCAATATACGATCTTTCTGTGTGTCAGTAAGATTATCCCAAGCGCATAGATTTCCCTCGATTATCATCATAAATTCGCCTGCAATAAATGAACAGATAGATATAGTGCGTTGCTGACCGTCAAGCAGTTCGTATTCGATGCCGTCTTCGCCGTTGTTTTTCACCCAATACATCACATTAAGAGGAAAATTGTTCCAAACCGTGTCGATAACAGCATTGCGCTTTTTGTCGTCATATACAAACTCCCGCTGATACTTTGGACGAATGTTCAGTTTGCCACCATAGCCAACAATACCTTCTTCGGCTACGCTAAGGTCTTGATAACCAGCCGCTAAATCGCGAATTTTGATTTCATGAAGAGTTATTTTCATAATATTTCGTTTATTTTGTTATCTTTTTCGGCGAATAAGAACACGGGTATAGGTTGCCTTCCCTTTCAATACAGGGGCGCCCAACCCTCCGCCATATTTTATAGTTGGATCAAAATGTAACTCCTCTAATATTTCTTTTGGTGCATTAGCATACGTATTCCCTGATGCTTGCCAAATGATTTCAAATTGTTCGGGATTATATTTATCCAAAAACGTAATTGGGACCCCCATCACGCCGTCGTAATCACACGGAATATCCCTATAGGTATCAACATTGATGGCATCATAGTTATCATATTTCGGATATTCTTCTGGTGTATAATGTTTATATAAGTCCAAATACTCCTTATGTTTTTCAACTGGTAAGTTTGTATACCAACAAGAAGTGGAAACCCTTGCGACCTTACGTCCTTCTTCTATATGATGATACTTTTCAAAGGTATCAGGCACATAGAAGAACATCCCCGTGTTAAAATGTGTATATCCTGTTCGAATACGATTATCTTTAAACATTTTAAAAACCTCTTTGCACACCAATGTATTTGTATTTCCCATAATAACAAAATCCTTATTATACTCGTCCAACAAACTGACATATTCTCTAAATAAAGAAAACGGAGGGTTTGTCACAACGACATTTGCTTCTTTAAGCAATTCTACACATTCTGGTGATCGGAAATCCCCATTACCTTTCAATAGCGATAATACATTTTTATCATTCTGAATCAGATATTGAACATCTGTCAGATTTATCGCACCATCACCGTTATAGTCTTTAACTTCAGTGATTTCGACTTTGTAGGCAGACTTTTTCGGTTCATCTATATCATCAAACAATAGCGGAAGCTCATCGCCTGCAATTGGAGAGCCATTATAACATGTGGCAATTAGTTTTTTAACCCAAAAGAATTAAAGTTCAGCGCAAAAAATTTGAAAAAATTGCTTTCGTAAGGATCATCGCAATTACAAAATACTATCTTGTCTTTGAAATACGGTTTATAATACTTCAACTCTAATGCAATGTCATCAAGTCTAGTATAGAACTCATCCTTTTTTGCTTTACTCGCCGCATGCAAATAATCATTTCCAGCCATAACGATTGATAATTTTTGCAATGCTATCAATCCGCAAACACAATAAAGAAAGGTGCTAGACCCCTTATTGCGTTTAGCTGAGAGGCGGCCTCGGATGGAAACCTCTACAAGTAAACAAGTTGCCTGCACCTAATTGGCACAAGCACAGCCTTATACTACTTGTAAAGCCTTTCAAACCTGAAGACTACCAGATATTATTTCTGTCGATTATTTCCAAAAAGTTTCCGAGGCTCTTTGCTAAACGCGAAATAATAGCTAATGCTTTGTTTTACAATATGTTAAATTTGTTTTACTTCTCTATTTTTTACAACACTCATTTATAACTTTGCAAAATTACAAAGTTTTTGGAATAAAATGAAATTTTTGGAAACTTTTTTAAACTAACGAACAACATTTATGGGACGACGGTAAAAATTTTGTATCTTTGCAGAAATCTTAAACATAATATCATGGCTACAATAAAAGGAACTTACAAAGGCAATTTGCGCAACGAGATGACGCATTTGCAATCGGGAAACACAATAATCACTGACGCTCCGACAGATAACCACGGCAAGGGCGAAGCCTTCTCTCCCACCGATCTGGCGTGTGCCGCACTGGCAGGCTGCATGATGACCATTATGGGAATCACTGCGCAGAGCAAAGGCTTCAACATCGACGGTGCCACATACGAAATCACGAAAACGATGGCCGCTGACCCGCGCCGCATAGGACAAATCGACATCACCATCACCTTCCCGAAAAACGACTACACCGACGCCCAAAAAGCGATGCTCAAACGCGCCGCAGACACATGCCCGGTTGGGAAATCACTGCATCCGGATGTGAAAGTGAATTTGGAGATGATATTTTAGTTTTTTTTCGTGTTTTTCGATGTAAAAATTTCTTATCTTTGCATCGAAAATTTTGAAACGTGTCAGACATCCTAAAATATTTGAATGAGCCTCAACGCGAGGCAGTTACAACAGTCGAAGGTCCGGTGATGGTCATTGCGGGCGCAGGCTCGGGCAAGACCCGTGCCCTCACCCACCGTATCGCCTATATGATAGAGCAAGGCATCAATCCGTTCAGCATCATGGCGCTCACGTTTACCAACAAAGCCGCCAAGGAAATGAAGGAACGTATAATGCAGCTCGTCGAGCCAGGCGCCGCTCGTAACGTGTGGATGGGAACGTTCCACTCTATCTTTGCGAGAATTTTGAGAATCGAAGCATCAAATTTAGGATACACCTCAGAGTTCACAATATACGACACCGACGACTCAAAAACGCTCATCAATGCGATACTGAAAGAACGTGAAATTGACACAAAGGCATATCCTGCCAAATATATTCTGCATCGTATCTCCATGGCGAAGTCCGCACTTTATACACCTGAAGACTATTGCGAGAACGCCGAGATTCAGGAGCAGGACCGCCGCGCCAACAAACCGCTCATCGGAGAGATATTCAAGACGTACAACAGCCGTCTGAAACGCGCCAACGCCATGGATTTCGACGACATTCTGTTCAACACCAACGTGCTGCTGCGCGACTTTCCGGAGATTCTGCTGAAATACCAGCGCCACTTCGAGTATATCCTCGTCGATGAGTACCAGGACACCAACTATGCGCAATACCTTATTATAAAACGTATCGCAGCAATGCGCGAGAACATCTGCGTGGTGGGCGACGATGCGCAGTCGATTTACGGTTTCCGCGGCGCGAATATTCAGAATATTCTGAACTTCAAGATAGATTATCCAGGATACAAGCTCATACGCCTTGAGCAAAACTACCGCTCGACGAAGACCATCGTCAAGGCAGCAAACAGCGTGATAGCCAACAACAAAGACCAGATAAAGAAAAACGTATGGTCCGACAAGGAAGAAGGCGAACTCATCACTCTGTTGCGAGCCACATCCGACAACGAAGAAGGCACACTCGTCGCCAACTCGATTTTCGGATACAAGATGTCACGCCAGCTGGCAAACAAGGACTTTGTGATTCTTTACAGAACGAATGCTCAGTCGCGTTCGCTTGAGGAGGCGTTGCGCAAGCAGGATATACCTTATAAAATATATGGCGGCCTCTCGTTTTACGACCGCAAAGAGGTGAAAGACCTCCTAGCCTATTTCCGCGTGACGATAAATCCTACCGACGAACAGGCTTTGCTTCGTATCATCAACTATCCGGCGAGAGGCATCGGAGAGACCACGAAACAAAAGCTTCAAGTCATCGCCGACGGACGCAAATGCACTGTTTGGGACGTTTTGACATCGCTGAATGAGCAATCCACCGAATTCAACATGGGAACCGTCAGCAAGCTGAGCAACTTCGTCACGATGATACAGAGCTTCCAGACGCAGATCGACAAGATGAATGCCTTCGAGCTGGCGAAACACATCACAGAGACTGTAGGAATCATCAAAGTCCTGAAGGAAGACGAGAGTCCCGACGGCGTGATGCGTGTACAGAACATCGAGGAATTGTTGAATGCCATCCAGGAGTTCAGCGACAAGCAAGTGGATGAGGTGACAGGCGAGCAGATGACGGTAAACCTGCCGAAATTCATGGAAGACGTGGCGCTTCTCACCGACCAGGACGAGAAAGAAGACGAAAACGCCGACTACGTCACATTGATGACCATCCACAGCGCGAAAGGTCTCGAGTTCCCGTACGTCTATATCGTGGGACTCGAGGAGAATCTCTTTCCAGGAATACAGTCATTGAGCACCCGAGAAGACCTCGAAGAGGAACGCCGTCTGTTTTACGTCGCATTGACGAGAGCCGAAACGAAACTCATCCTCAGCTATGCTGAGAGCCGTTATCGTTGGGGCAACATCACCCTCAGCGAGCCGTCGCGCTTCATCGAGGAAATCGACCCCGAGCTTATCGACAGGCCGAAGAGAGCCAATTTCAGAGGAACAACAATAAAAGAAGACAGAGGCTTCAACCCGTTCAGTTCAAATAAAGGAGGCTGGACTTATAGTGGCGACAAGAGATACGAGAAACCACGCGAAGAAGTCCGCAAGAATTACCCCAAAGCCTCCCCTTCCGACTTCATCCCTGTTGATGCTGAAGAAATCCAGGAAGGCATGCGAGTTCTTCATCAGAAATTCGGCCAGGGAACGGTGGTAAAGGTGGAAGGCATCGGGCCGAACAAGAAAGCTTCTGTCGATTTCGACGAGGGCGGCAACAAGATGCTGATGCTCAAATTTGCCAAATTAAGCATTCTCAAGCAATAAAGTTTACAGTTTAGAGTTTAAAAGTTTAAAGTTAAAATAGTTATGGAGTACAATACAGGTAGAGAGAAGATAGTGATTTCGGAATACGGACGCAATATTCAGGTGATGATTCGTCATTTGATGGACATCGAGGACCGCAAGCAGCGCACCGAGGCTGCATATTTCATCGTCAGCGTGATGGCACAGATGAACCCGCAGGTAAAGGAGTCGAACGACTACATGCACAAGCTGTGGGACCATCTCCACATTATTGCCGACTACAAACTCGACGTCGATAGTCCATACCCTGTTCCGACCCCAGAGATGCAGAAAAAGAAACCCGAACACGTTGGTTATCAAAAGAACAACATCCGTTACGGACATTACGGCCAATATATTTATGATGTTGTGAAGAAGGTGAAGGATATGGAAGACGGCCCGAAGAAACAGGCTCTTCTAGTCAACATAGCAAACCAGATGAAACGCGACTATCTCAATTGGAACCGCGACACTGTCAACGACCTGCTGATTCTCGATGATTTGTACAAAATTTCCGGCGAGAAGATTGCCCTTCCTATGGAAACCAAGCTCATCCCGACGAACGAGATTTTGAACAAGCAGCCACAGCAAAATCAGAATCAGAAGAAGAAAAACAACAATAACAACAAGAAAAATAACAACAACAATAATAATAAAAATCAGCCTCAGGCTAAGCAAAACAACCCAAATCGTCCAAACAGAAAAAATTAAGCCATGGCATCATTCAGAGTTACAGGAGGAAACAAGCTCAGTGGCACCATTATTCCGCAGGGTGCCAAAAACGAGGCGATGCAAGTGCTTTGCGCTGCTCTTCTCACTGACGAGCCGGTGACTATCACAAACCTGCCAGATATTCTCGACATCAACAACCTCATTGATTTGATGCGCGGAATGGGCGTGAAAGTCGATAGGAAAAGCAAGAGCGAGGTGACGTTGCAGGCCAGCGAAATCAACCATGACTATTTCGATACAAAAGATTTTCATGAGCGTGCAACGAAGCTCCGTGGCTCGGTGATGATCCTCGGTCCGCTTTTGGCACGTTTCGGTCAGGGTTACATGCCGCGTCCGGGAGGCGATAAGATTGGCCGTCGCCGTCTCGACACCCATCTTATTGGTCTGCAGAACCTAGGCGCCACGATGGAGACCATCGGTCTGGAGCACGTCTATCGTCTAGTGGCCCCAAAAGATGGTCTGAAAGGCACTTACATGCTACTTGACGAGGCTTCAGTGACTGGAACAGCTAACATCGTGATGGCCGCGGTGATGGCAAAAGGCACCACCACCATCTTCAACGCTGCATGCGAGCCATATCTCGTGCAACTTTGCAGGATGCTCACCGCCATGGGCGCCAAGATCGAAGGCATCGGATCCAACTTGCTGAAGATTACCGGAGTTGAGAAGCTGCACGGCACCACACACCGTCTGCTCGCCGACATGATTGAGGTCGGCTCATTCATCGGATTAGCTGCAATGACAGGCTCCGACATCACCATAAAAGACGCCGGCATCAAGGACTTAGGCATCATACCTAGCACATTCAGAAAACTCGGCATCAAGATGGAGTTCATTGGCGATGACATACATATTCCGGCACAGGAGCATTACGAAGTGGAGACTTTCCTCGACGGCAGTATCCTCACCATAGCCGACGCACCATGGCCAGGCTTCACCCCCGACCTCATAAGTATAGTGTTGGTTGTGGCAACGCAGGCCAAAGGAACCGTGCTTATACACCAGAAGATGTTCGAGAGCCGTCTGTTCTTCGTTGATAAGCTTATCGATATGGGGGCGCAGATTATCCTTTGCGACCCGCATCGCGCCAACATCATCGGTTTAGACCGCAGCCATCAGCTCAGGGCTGTCAGGATGGCATCGCCAGATATCCGCGCCGGTGTCGCTTTGCTCATAGCAGCATTGTCGGCCGAAGGCACCTCTATCATCGACAACATCGACCAGATTGACAGAGGCTACCAGGATATCGACGGACGACTGAAACAACTTGGAGCTTCAATAGAACGTATCTAAAGATAGTTTTATAAATCATGCCAAAATGACATTCTGCTCGTTTTGGCATGATTTTTGATTATACCTTATTAATTAATGAGCAAAAAATAAAACACAATATATCATGAGCGACAACAAAAAGAACAAAAAGCATCATCAAGATGTTGACAATCAAGAGATTAAAGACAAAGAAGAATCGATTGAAGTCAAAGAAACAGAAGATGTGAAACAAGAGAATTTCGAAGAGAAATTCAATGAATTGAATGACAAATACCTTCGTTTGTATTCGGAATATGACAATTATCGCAAGCGCACTGCCAACGAGAAGATTGAATTGATAAAAACGGCGGCAGAAGGCACAATTTTGACATTATTGCCGATTCTCGATGATTTTGAGAGAGCTTTGCCTACCATGGAGAAATCGGATGACAAGACGCATTACGAGGGCATGATGTTGATTTACAACAAGTTGAAACGTACATTGGAGCAAAAAGGCCTTGAAGAAATCAAAGCTGTGGGCGAGCCTTTCAATACCGACGAACATGAGGCGCTGACACAGATTCCAGCTCCTGATGAGAGCCAAAAAGACAAGGTCATCGACGTGGTGCAAAAAGGATATAAATTAAACGGCAAGGTTATACGCTACGCCCGCGTCGTTGTGGGATGCTAAATCTTCAATAAAATGGCAGAGAAACGAGATTACTACGAGGTGCTGGAGGTTGCGAAGAATGCCACAGCCGATGAGATCAAGAAAGCGTACAGAAAAAAAGCGCTACAGTATCATCCCGACAGGAATCCTGGCGACAAGGATGCTGAGGAAAAATTTAAAGAGGCTGCGGAGGCCTATGGTGTGCTCAGTGACCCTGACAAACGCGCACGTTACGACCGTTTCGGCCACGCCGGCATGAACGGCCAGGACTTCAGCGGCGCGTCGATGAACGACATCTTCAGCCAGTTTGGAGATATCTTAGGCGACCTGTTTGGCGGTGGCGGCTTCGGCTTCAACTTTGGCGGCGGCTTCGGTGGCGGGCAACAACGTCCGGTGTATCGCGGCTCAAACCTCCGTGTACGCGTGAAGCTGACACTTGAAGAGATAGCATCAGGTGTTAAGAAAAAGATAAAAGTCAACAAATACGTCACGTGCCAGAAATGTAACGGCAGCGGCTCGGAAGACGGCCAGATGGAGACCTGCAAGATGTGCGGTGGCAAGGGCCAGCGTGTGATGCGTAGCGGCTTCTTCACCCAGGTGACTACATGTTCGGCATGTGGCGGCGAAGGCCGTGTCATCAAGAAGAAATGCGCCGCCTGCAATGGCGACGGCATCGTCAAAGGCGAGGAAGTCATCGAACTCGACATCCCGGCGGGTGTGGCAGAAGGCATGCAGCTGTCAGTGCGTGGAAAAGGTAACGCAGGCGCTCGTAATGGTATCGCCGGAGATCTTTTGATTCTTATTGAAGAGGAGAAACATAAAGACTTCGAACGCGATGACAGCGACCTCATCCACAACCTCTTTATCAGCTTCCCGCAGGCAGCACTAGGATGTAACCTCGACGTGCCTTGTCTCGGCGGCACCGTCAACGTGAAGATACCAGCAGGAGCACAAAGCGGTGACATCATCAGAGTGAAAGGCAAAGGACTGCCGATAATCAACAGCAGCAGAATCGGCGACCTCATAGTCAACCTCAACGTGTGGACACCTAAGAAACTCTCGAAAGATGAGGAAAAACTCATGAAAGACCTCCTCGAGAGCGAGAACTTCAAACCTAAACCAGGCGCCAACGAGAAAGGCGTCTTCGACAAAATAAGAGACTTCTTCAGCTAAACTCCATGAATTACTTAGAAATAAACAACGTCTCTAAGACCTATGGAACAAAAAAAGTGCTCCACGACATCTCTATCAAGGTGCCGCAGCAGAGCATTTATGGTCTTTTAGGTCCTAACGGAGCAGGAAAAACCACCCTCATCAGGATTTTGAACCAGATAACTATGCCTGACTCTGGCCAAATATTATTAGACGGCAAGCCGCTGTGTCCCAACGACATAGCAAATATCGGATACCTCCCGGAGGAACGCGGGCTTTACAAAAAGATGAAAGTGGGCGAACAAGCCATCTACCTTGCCCAGCTCAAAGGCATGGATCGCAAAGAAGCCGACCGACGTCTCCGTCATTGGTTCATGAAATTCGAGATAGCGAGCTGGTGGGACAAAAAAGTCGAGGAGCTGAGTAAAGGCATGCAGCAGAAGGTGCAGTTCATAGTCACCGTGATACACGAGCCTAAGCTGCTCATCTTCGACGAGCCATTCTCCGGATTCGACCCTATCAACGTCAATTTATTGAAGAAAGAGATCCTGGAGCTTCGCGACAAGGGCGCAACGATATTATTCTCAACGCATAACATGGCATCGGTGGAAGAGCTTTGCGACAACATCATGCTTATTAATAAGGGTGAAAAAATTCTCGAAGGCAGCGTATATGACATCAAGCAACAGTTTAAAAACCACAGCTATGATGTAGTATATCGACCTTTTGACGGCAGCGGTGAGACACATCTTACTGTCAACTCTGAGAATCCTAACGAACTGATTCGCGAGATTATTGAAAAAGGCGAATTGGTGTCGTTCAACGAGATATTACCATCAATAAACGATATCTTTATCAATTTAGTTTCAAAGTCAAATAAATGATAATCAATATCTTATGAAAATAGGCATCATTATAGAAAGAGAATATCTGACAAGGGTGAAGAAGCGCTCGTTTCTTCTCATAACCTTCCTTGCGCCATTGTTTTTTGCCGCTTTGATGTTCCTTCCGGCTATTTTAATGTTGAATTCAGAGAAATTCGACGAGAAGAAGAACATCGCAGTGCTCGACGAATCGACTCTGTTTGTCGGGAAGTTCAAGGACACCGACGTCAACACCTTTATTTATATAGAGAATGATCTCGCCGACGCAAAGAATCTCGTACGCGAAGGAGTATATGACGGGGTGCTATATATTCCTGGCACATCGCTGAATCTCCCAGTAAACGCTGAGATTTACAGCATGAAGCAGATACCGATGACGCTGTCTGATTATATCAACACCACTATGAAAACGGTGATTGAGCATCAGAAGCTTCTGGCATCGGGCATCGACCCCGATATCGTAAAGGCCGCAAACACCAGTATTTACGTGCAATCCATCAGGATGAGCGAAGACGAGAATGTCGAGAAAAAGAGTTATGGTGAGTTCGAGTTTCTGCTCGGCCTAGTTCTCGCCATGGTGATTTATTTCGTGATATTCATCTTCGGCAGTCAGGTGATGCGAGGCGTTATTGAGGAAAAGACCAACCGCATTATTGAGGTTATCATCAGTTCTGTCAAGCCTTTCGAGCTGATGATGGGCAAGATTATCGGCATCGCATTTGTAGGTCTGACGCAGTTTTTGCTTTGGGGAGTGCTCACTCTCGGAATCTACGGCATAGTGTCGTCGTTCCTTCCGGTGCAAGACGTGTTCTCGACCGGCACCGCCATGACTGAGCAAATCACAGAAGTATCAGCTAACACTGACAACCAAGAAGTTTTGACAAAGGCATTCGACATCATACATTCCATTAATTTCAAGACTGTTTTATGGTGTTTCCTTTTCTATTTTATCGGTGGTTATTTCCTTTATTCGGCAATGTTTGCCGCTGTAGGCTCGGCTGTCGATAACGAGACCGACACCCAGCAGTTTGTGACGCCTATTTCGTTGCTTCTGGTGATTCCTATGATATGTTCGACCATTCTCGCCAATGCGCCTGACAGTTCGATAGCGGTCTGGCTGTCGATGATTCCGTTCACCTCCCCTGTCGCCATGATGCTTCGCATACCGTTTGGGGTGCCAATTTGGCAGGTGGTGACATCGGTGGCGTTGCTTTTCGTCACATTCATCATCTTCACATGGCTTGCTAGCAAGATTTACCGGACTGGCATTTTGATGTACGGCAAAAAAGTTTCATGGAAAGAAATCTTCAAGTGGATAAAATATTGAAAAAATATTTTGTTTGCATTGAAAAATGTCGTATTTTTGCACGCTAAAAATTTTAGTATTGAAAATTTAAAATAAGTTTAATTATAAAAAATTGATTTACAATGCAGAACAAAGGAGTTATTAAGCTTTTAGCGCTTTTACTTGCTCTCTTCACAGTGTATCAGTTGTCATTCACGTTCGTGACAAGGCACGTGGAAAGCAAGGCAAAAGTCTATGCTGAAGGTCCGAAGACTGTCGCTTTGGCCACTGAGATGGCTAATGGCGACCAAAATGCCTATGAGTACTATCTTGATTCAATCAAGACAGCGAAGGAGACTTATTATCTCGACTCAGTTGGTACAATTAAAGTTTACATGTGGCAAGACTACCGCAAATGCAAGGAGCAGGAATTGAACCTCGGTCTTGACCTCAAGGGTGGTATGAACGTCATGATGGAAGTGTCAGTGCCTGACATCATCTACGCTCTTGCCGGCAATAGCAATGACGAAACATTCAGAGCAGCGATGCGCGAGGCTAACGAGCAGCACCTCAACAGCCAGAAGGATTTTGTCGATCTTTTTGGTGAGGCTTATGCAAAACTCGACCCAAATGCACGTCTCGCATCTATTTTCCTTTATGAATTCAAAGATAAAGGCATCACTGTCAACTCGACGAACGAAGAGGTGTTGAAGGTCATCAAAGAAGAGACCGCCAGCGCCATCGACCGTTCATATCAGATTTTGAGAACACGTATCGACCGTTTCGGTGTGGCACAGCCTAACATCCAGAAGTTGGAAGGCTCAGGCCGTATCCTCGTCGAGCTTCCAGGTATCAAAGACCCGAAGCGTGTCCGCAAACTGTTGCAGGGTACTGCCCAGCTCGAGTTCTGGGAGACATACAACTTCTCAGAGATTTACCAGTATTTCGACAAAGCCAACGAGCGTTTGGCAGAAATCGAAAAGGTGAACAAACCTGCTAAAGATGAAGAAGTTACTGAGGAAGACGACCTCGCTCTTCTCAGCCAGATGACAGCAGAAGACTCATTGAAGAAAGTTCAGGAGAAGGCACGTGAGGAATACATGCAGAACAACCCGTTGTACATGATTCTCACCCCATCATACTATCAGAACAACATGGGTCAGCTGGCACCGGGTGAGACAGCACGCGTTGGTATGGCAATGGTTAAAGATACCGCCAATGTCAACAGAATGTTGAAGCTCACTTCATCAGAGTTCCCACGTAACATCAAGTTCGCATGGTGTGTGAAACCTAACAAGGTTGCCAGCGGCAATGTCGAATTCATCGACCTCGTGGCATTGAAGGCCAACCGCGACAACAAGTGCTCACTCGGTGGTGAAGTCATCACAGAGGCACGTCAGGACTACGACCAGAACGGCCGCGTCGAGGTTTCAATCCAGATGAACACCGAAGGTGCCAAGGCATGGAAACGCTTGACAGGCGACAACATCGGCCGTCAGATCGCTATCGTACTTGACAACTACGTCTATTCATACCCTGTCGTCAACGACGAAATCCCGGGCGGTCGCTCACAGATTTCTGGTGGTGACATGACAGTGGAAGAGGCTCAGGACTTGGCCAACATCCTCAAAGCAGGTAAGTTGCCGGCTCCTGCACGTATCCTCGAAGAGAACGTCGTGGGTCCTTCACTCGGTCAGGAAGCTATCACATCAGGTTTCTGGTCATTCATCATCGCATTCTGCCTCGTGCTCATCTACATGGTGTTCTTCTACAGCAAAGCCGGTATCGCAGCCGACATCGCATTGCTCGTGAACATCCTGTTCTTCTTCGGCGTCATCGCGTCATTCGGCACAGTGTTGACACTGCCTGGTATCGCAGGTATAGTCCTCACCCTCGGTATGGCTGTTGACTCGAACGTCATTATCTTCGAGCGTATCAAGGAAGAGATTGCAGCAGGTAAAGGCATCCGTCTCGCCATCGCCGACGGTTTCAAGGCAGCTTATTCAGCTATCCTCGACGGTCAGATCACAACCTTCTTGACAGGTTTCATCCTGTTCGAGTTCGGTACAGGTCCTGTCCAGGGCTTCGCTACCACATTGATGATCGGTATCTGCACCTCATTGTTCACCTCAATCTTCATCACTCGTCTCATCCTCGAGAGATGGCTTGACAAAGACAGAGACATCAAGTTCTCAACAGATATGACACGCAACTTCTTGAAGCACACCAAGTTCGACTTCATCAAGTTCGGTAAGACAGCTTTCATCATCGGTGGTATCATGATTGTCATCAGCTTCGGCTCATTGGCAGTGCGCGGCCTCAACCTCGGCATCGACTTCCAGGGTGGTCGTAACTACGTGGTCCGCTTCGACAAGGAAGTGTCTGTTGCTCAGATTCGTGAAGCTCTCGCCAACGTCCCAGAGTTCAAAGACGACGCTCCTGAGGTCAAGACATACGGTCCAAGCCGTCAGGTGAAAATCACTACCAAGTACGAAATCAACAGCAACGATCCTGAGATTGACGCCAAGATTCAGGGCATGCTCTACGAAGGCTTGAAAGGCTTCTTCAGCAAAGACATGACATACGACCAGTTCACATCCGACAGCGAGAAGAGCGATATGATGCTCGGTATCATGTCATCACAGAAAGTTGGTGCTACCATCGCCGACGACGTGACACGCAAAGCTATCTGGGCTGTCGCTATCTCATTGGTGGTCATCTTCATCTATATCGCTATCCGTTTCAAGAGATGGCAGTATGGTGCTTCGTCAATCGTGGCATTGGCACACGATACCATCATCGTGATTGGTATGTACTCGTTGTTCTACAACATCTTACCATTCTCAATGGAGGTTGACCAGTCGTTCATCGCCGCTGTTTTGACCATCATCGGTTACTCAATCAACAACACAGTGGTTATCTTCGACCGTATCCGTGAAAACGTGACACTCTATCCAAAGAGAAGCTGGTATGAGAGAATGAACGACGGTGTCAACAGCACATTGCTCCGTTCAATCAACACATCAGGTTCAACATTGGTGGTGTTGCTCGCTATCTTCATCTTCGGTGGTGAGACAATCCGTGGCTTCGTGTTTGCGTTGCTCGTCGGTATCTTCGCCGGTACATTCTCATCATTGTTCATCGCTTCGCCAATGGCATACATCCTGTTCCGTGGCAAGAAGGTTGATGAGAAACTGCTCGACACAGCAGACAAAAAAAGAAAATAGGTATTAACACATATTTATTGTAGAGACGCCATAATATGACGTCTCTACATTTTTTTGTAAAAAAACGTCCCCAATACACAATGATTTTGTATCTTTGTTGTTTAATATAGAAAAGAAAAATTCTATGTCGAAAAAACTGTTTCTCATATTATTTGCGATATTACTCGGAGCCGCGCAAGTTGTTGATGCTCAAAATAGTAAGGCCGCCAAGAGTGCTGATACGGCATTTGAGAGAGGCCAATACAGTATCGCCATCGAGCGTTACAAAAAAGCCTTAAAAAAGGTGAAAAAGAAGAAATTCGAGGGCGAGCGCATGCGCATAACATATCAATTGGCTGAGTGTTACCGTCTGACCGACAACATCAGGATGGCGGCAACGCAGTACAAACGCGTGATTAAGAGTGAGTTCCCGAAAAGCACTCCTATATTCTATCTTCATTATGGCGATGTGTTGAAACGCAACGAGAAATACGACGACGCGCTGGAGATGTACAACACATACACCGAACTTGTCCCTGACGACCCGCGCGGGCAACGTGCTGCGGATGATATCGCACATATCAAGGAATGGCTGGAGTTTCCGTCGAAATATGAGGTTACTAAGGTCAAGGCACTCAACTCAAAGGCTTCGGACTTTGGTGTGGCATGGATTTCGAACAGTTTCAACGACATAATCTTCTCCTCCACCCGTGAAGGCGGCATCGCAAAGGAAAAAGACGGCATCACAGGTCAGCATTTCGCCGATTTTTATTATACACGACAAGATAAGAAAGGCGTTTGGGACAAGCCGGAGCTTGTTGACGAAGAAGGCGGTTTGAACAGCAAAGGCAGCGAAGGAGTGCCGTATTTCACAGCATCGTTCTCCGATGTATATTTCACACGTTGCCCCAACGACAAGAAACGCCAGTCGGGATGCCAGATAATGAAGTCGAGACGTACAGGCACATCGTTTGGCGAGCCGACAGTGGTAGAGATTGCAGGTGTCGATTCCATCGATATCGTTGGTCACCCGACATTAAACGCCGACGAGAGCATCATGTATTTCGCTGCAGAACGTAGCGGAGGCTTTGGAGGCAAGGACATCTGGATGACCATCAAAGGTGACGACGGCAAATTCGGACGTCCGTTCAATCTCGGCGAGGTCATCAACACGCAAGGCGACGAGATGTTCCCATTCCTGCGCAACGACAGCACCTTGTACTTCGCATCAGACGGACACGGCGGCATGGGCGGTCTCGATATTTTTATGACGACAGTAGATAGCATCGGCAACTGGTCGGAGCCTTATAACCTGAAATCGCCTATCAACTCGATTGGCAATGACTTCGGCATAGTGTTCCACCCTACCGAGGAACGCGGATTCTTCGCTTCTAACAGAGGCAGCCGCAACGGCATGGACGACGATATCTATTATTTCATGGAGCCACCTATCTTATTGACTGTCAACGGAAGCATCAAAGACATGAACAGTCTCCAGTATGTAGGCGGTGCCAACGTAAGCGTTGTAGGTACCGACGGCACGAAGGCAACCACATTGTCGAGCGACAAAGGCGCATTCCAGTTTAACGAAGGAACACTGACAGTAGGAAACATTTATGTTCTCACCATTGAAAAGAACAATTATTTCACACTGACCGATACCATCAACACCATCGGGCTGGAGTTTAGCCACGACTATACTCCGAGCTACGAGATAGCGATGATTCCGACGGGAACGGTAGTCCTTCCAGAGATTCAATACGAACTTGGAAAATGGGATTTGCAGCCTCAGTTTGAAGACTCATTGCAAGGACTTATCGAGATTTTACAACTCAATCCGAACATCACCATCGAGCTTGGCTCACATACCGATAACCGTGGTTCGGAAGCGAGCAACGACATTCTTTCGCAGAAACGTGCACAGTCGGTGTGCGATTATCTCGTCATCAGAGGTATCGACCCGATGCGTCTTACAGCTAAAGGCTATGGCGAACGCGTCCCAAGAACAGTCGATGGCGTAAAACTCACAGAAGAGTATATCAATTCGCTTCCATCGGAAGAAAAGAAAGAACGTGCACACCAGCTCAACCGTAGAACAGAATTCAGGGTGCTTACCAGAGACTTCAAGCCAAGAGAGACTGTCGATGACGACCAGATGGCAAGCATCAAACTGAATCCGGAGGACAATAAGGTGGCATTTTCGCAAGACAAACAAGGATATTTCTCGTTTAAGGCTTACGTCAACGCCTATACCGAGCATGTCACTTACGACAGAGACTCAGATTTGACGGTGTCGCAGAGCAAAGTGATGGAATTGCTCACCAATGGTGTCATCACAAAAGACGATTTCCTGGGTGACAATATCGAAAAAATCATCACAGCAGGAAAGGTTAAAGACCGTGCGCAATTCATTATCAAGGAGATGCGTATCGCTGACCGCTCAGTCGAGAACCTTGAAGTGACGGTTGTCAACAGTCAGAAATACGACTGGGTGATAGGCTCTAAAGCCTTGAAACAATTCGGAAACTTTGATTTCAACACAGACGAACATAAATTGATTTTCAAATAAAATGCCAGTAGAAAAACGTTATCAGCTGCGCGGCGTTTCAGCCGAGAAGGAAGACATCCACAACGCCATCAAGAATCTTGACAAAGGCTTGTATCCAAACGCTTTTTGTAAGATAATACCTGATATTTTGGGTGGTGACGACGAATATTGCAACATTATGCATGCCGACGGAGCAGGCACGAAATCGTCGTTGGCATACCTTTATTGGAAAGAGACCGGCGACCTCTCTGTTTGGGCAGGTATAGCACAAGACGCCGTGGTGATGAACACCGACGACCTGATGTGTGTGGGCGCTACAGACAAGATGCTCCTCTCCTCCACCATCGGACGTAACAAGAACCTCATCCCGGGCGAGGTAATTTCTGCAATCATCAACGGAACCGAGGATTTCTTGGCCAAATTGCGTTCTTTAGGCGTTGGCATCTACCTCACAGGCGGCGAGACAGCCGACGTCGGCGACTTGGTGAGAACAGTCATCGTTGACAGCACCGTTACCACAAGGATGAAACGCTCGGAAGTCATTGAGAATCATATACAACCAGGCGATGTCATCGTAGGATTTGCATCATACGGACAAGCGACTTACGAAGACAAATATAACGGCGGCATGGGTTCAAATGGACTGACATCGGCACGTCACGATGTTTTGGGACATTACTTGGCAGAGAAATATAAAGAAAGCTACGACCATTCTATTCCTGAAGAACTCGTATATTCTGGAAATCATACACTTACAGAGCCGACAAAGGTTCCAGGAGTGGATGTCGGAAAACTCGTCCTCGCCCCTACCCGCACCTATCTTCCAATGATGGTGCCGATTTTAGATAATCTGAGAGGAAAAATCAACGGCATAATCCATTGCAGCGGCGGCGCACAGACCAAGGTGACCCATTTCATCGATAAGTTACACATTATCAAGGACAACATGATTGAGCTGCCGCCTTTGTTCGAGATGATTCAGGAGTCATCTGGCACCGATTGGCAGGAGATGTACAAGGTGTTCAATATGGGTTCGCGTCTTGAGATTTACACCGACGAGAAATCGGCAGAAGAGATGATTAAGATTGCCAACTCATTCAATATCAAGGCACAAATCATAGGTCACGTTGAGAAATCTGACAGAAAACAGCTCACAATAAAGAGTAAATACGGAATTTTTGAATACTAATGGAAATAATTGACAAATTAGAAGCGATTAAAGAACGCTGGGAAGCGTTACGCGAACAGCTGAACGACCCTGAGTTGATGAACGACATGAAGCGTTACGTCAAGGTAAACAAGGACTACAAGGACCTTGAGCCGGTTATCGAGGCGTTCAACCAATACAAGACATATCTCGCAAACATCAGTGAGGCCAAGGAATTGCTGAAGACTGAGAAAGACGAGGACATGCGCCAGATGGCACAGGAAGAACTCGACGAGGCTACTGAAAAGGTTGCTAAACTAGAGGAGGACATCCGCCTGATGCTCATCCCTAAGGACCCTACCGACGGCAAGAACGCCGTGATGGAGATCCGTGCAGGCACTGGTGGCGACGAGGCTGCTATCTTCGCCGGCGACCTTTACAGAATGTATCTCAAGTTCTGCGAGGCGAAAAACTGGAAGGTGGAGACCGTCGATGCCAACGAAGGCACTGCCGGCGGCTTCAAGGAGATTGTTTTCAACGTCATCGGCGACGGAGCCTACGGAATCCTTAAGTTCGAGTCGGGAGTGCATCGCGTGCAGCGTGTGCCGAAGACCGAGACACAGGGTCGTATTCACACCTCGGCGGCATCGGTGGTGGTACTTCCGGAAGCTGAGGAGTTCGACGTGGAGCTGCTCGACAAAGATATCAAGAAAGAGGTATATTGCGCAGCATCAGGACCTGGCGGGCAGTGCGTCAACACTACATATTCAGCAGTGCGTCTCACCCACATCCCTACCGGCGTGGTGGTGAGCTGCATCGACGAACGCTCGCAGGCAAAGAACATGGCTAAGGCTATGAAGATCCTGAGAACACGTATATACGAGGCGGAATACAACAAATACATGGAGGAAGTCTGTTCGAAACGTAAGACCATGGTCTCGACAGGCGACCGTTCAGCAAAGATTCGCACTTACAACTATCCGCAGGGCCGCGTCACCGACCACCGTATCGGATTTACAGTGTATAACCTCACCGCAGTAATGGACGGCGACTTGACATCGTTCATCGAGAACCTGCAAATGGCAGAAAACGCTGAAAGACTCAAAGAAGGATTGGAGGAATAATGAACAAAAAAGATATTATAAATCAGATAAAAGCTAAGAAATCGTTTCTTTGCGTGGGTTTGGACACCGACATCAAGAAGATTCCACAGCATCTTTTGAGCGAGGAAGACCCTATTTTTGCATTCAACAAAGCCATCATAGACGCCACGGTGGAATATGCTGTTGCATACAAGCCAAACACAGCATTTTATGAGGTTTATGGCGCAAAAGGATGGGCAAGCCTTGAAAAAACCATCAATTACATCAAGGAAAATCATCCTGAAATCTTCGTCATCGCTGATGCAAAACGTGGCGACATTGGCAACACATCGGCAAACTATGCCCGCGCTTTCTTCGAGACATTGAAAGCCGACGCCATCACTGTGGCGCCTTACATGGGTGTCGATTCGGTGGAGCCTTTCCTCGGTTTCGATGAAAAATGGGTGATTTTGCTTGCTCTTACATCGAACAAAGGCTCGAAAGACTTCCAATATCTCAATGCCGAAGGCAAAGAGTTGTACAAAAATGTGCTTCTGAAGTCACAGGAATGGGCCGACGACAATAAGATGATGTATGTGGTAGGTGCCACACATCCAGAGGAACTTGGCGAAATTCGCAAGATGTTACCAAACCACTTCTTCCTCGTGCCTGGCATTGGTGCGCAAGGCGGTGATTTACAGGCAGTTGCAAAATTTGGTCTCAACGACCAAATCGGACTTTTGGTAAACTCGTCAAGAGGAATAATCTACGCTTCCAATGGCGAAGACTTCGCTGAGAAATCAGCAGAGGAAGCCCAGAAGCTGCAGAAGCAGATGTCAGAGCTGCTTAAGGCCAACAATCTGCTTTAGAAACTGAAGCCGAGCATAAACTTATCAGCCTCAGGAATTTCCATTGGCACGTTCTTGGCTCGGTCGATGCACACAATAACGCTGTGACAAACGGTAAGGATATCGTCTGTCGCAGCGTTTTTCAGATACTGACGCATCTTGAAACTCGAGTGTCCTATCTCGTAAACCTCTGTCGCACAGACTATTTGGTCGTGAATCTTGACAGGTTTCTTGAAATCCAGTTCCACATGGACTAACACGTAGCTGAATTTCATCCAATCGATCTCATGATTGAACAGATGTTCGAAATACTGGCTGCGGCCGTAGTCGAACAGGTTGCACTGCGCCCCGTTGTTGACGTGGTCGAAAGGGTCGAGGTCGCTCATTCTGATTTGGATAGGGCAAGAGAACATATTCTTAATCGTTTTATTTCACAATAATTTTCTGGGTTTTCACATCGGTGCCGACCAGGCGGAAAATATAAACGCCTTGAGACGGTTTTTCAACTGTCTTTACGCCTGATATATGCTGTGTTGACACCATACGGCCGGTCACGTCGAATATCTGCAGTTCGCCGTCGCCGCTGACGATGATGTCGTTGCCATTCTGGTAAGCGAACACCTCGGTCTCTGAGCCTGTCGAAGGGCTGAGTCTCACTATGAACCTCGCCTCGCTGTCGCTCGGCGAGCCTATGAAATCGTAGCTTTTCTCAACAAGCATATCAATATCGTTGCCAGTGAGCCGGTCGATGAGATGCATGTAGCTGTACTGTCCTTCTGCCTCAAGGCTGAATGTGTACTGACCAATGGTCTTAGCCTCAAAACCAAGTTCTATTGCGTCGGTGTTTTCAGGCACATCGGCGATAGCGAAGTTCTCGCCTTCATAGATGACGTAAATCATTGGGATTTCGTCATTGCGGTGCTCGATCTTGTTCAAGCCAGTGCCTTTCTTGAAGAGCACATATGAGTTATCGGAATACTCCGAGTTCTCGACGTGGAACATTATCTGGTCATTGCCGTATTTGTCACCGCTGCCTGGTTCAACATAGCCTGTTGTGACGTTAGTAACTGTCAATGTCTGGTCATTAGCTAATGATGTAGCCTGTACCAAGATGCCTTCGTTAGGCTTAATCGAAGTTTCATTGTCTTTGCCAGCATCCCATCCACCGTTGTCATTCAATGTATAGAAGCCTTCGGTGAGATATATGCTCTCGATTGCTCCGCCAGTACCTTTATAGATATTATGCGAATATGGGTTGCCAATTAAATGGAAGCCTCTCATATTAGCGATTTCACACTGGTATGTCAAAGTATAATATGCATTACCGACATTCACATCCCCTTTAAACTCGATACCCTCCTCTGTTGAACGGTAGAGGTATCCGCGGCCGTTTGCCAATGTTTGTGTATAGGCAGCTCCTCCCCAGTTGTGATATTCTTCCCAATAATGTGTTGGCTCGTCGTAACGATACACGTTGTGAGTCCCTTTGACGAAGCTTGAAATCGCCACATTGTTGACTGGTGAAGAGATCGCATACCAGTTATTAACAGCATCATTTCTCGTTTCTGGTTCAGATGCAACGGTTGTCTTCTTCAATGTAGCTTTCACTGAATTTGAAGTGACAAGTTGGGCGCCGTCGTTGATGACAAGTTGTGAAGCGTCATGTGTATCAATGCCTTCGATTGCTGTCAAGGTTCTGCCGCTACCGACTGTCAACACATAGCTGTCGTTAGAGAAATATATGTATCGTGCCGTCACATCGGAGTTCTGGATGCCAGAGTAGTTCACACAGAGCACGTCGTCGGCTGTAATACTAATAGGACTGTCTGCTATATACAGCTGGGCTTTTATACCTGATGAGAAATCACTCCAACCTGTTGCTGTTGCATATGCACTTTCACTTCCTTTCGGCACATAAACCGGAATAGTTTTACTCATGCCATTAAAAACAGTTTCTGATGACACTGAAGGTGGTGTGGCGCGTTTGGTAATGATTGCAGACACATTGCTGCATCCATTAAATGCACTTGCGCCAATGCTTCCGACTGATTTCCCAATAATAATAGGGCCATCAAAGCCAGAGCAGCCATCAAAAGCATTATAGCTTATTGAAGTCACTCCATCTGGAATATCAATAGCCCCAATTAGACCGGAACAATTGTAAAAAGTATTACCATTTATTGTAGTTAGAGATTCCGACAAAGTCAATGTGCCATTCAAACTAACACAGCCTGAAAATGCACCTCCATCCAAAGTCGTAACAGAATTAGGAATAACAAGTGAACCTGTTAATCTGGTGCAATCCAGGAACGCTGCACTGCCAATTGTAGTTACAGTATTTGGAATATTTATTGTCGTAAGATTGGTACATTTATAAAAAGCATAGTCACCAATTGATAATAATCCATCAGGAAGCTGCATTGTTGTAAATCCATCACACCAACGGAATGCGCTGTTACCTATAGATGTTACACCAGCTGGGATTGACATCGATGCCAAGTTATTGCAATCATCGAAAGCGTGATCGCCTATGGATTTTAGATCTTCAGGAAGAACTATTGATGTCAGATTTTTACACCCTTTAAAGGCATTATTGCTGATTGAGGTGAGTCGGGTAAAATACTGCAATTCATCAAATGACGTGATAGTGGTATTGTCTTTGAAAACATCACCAAGTTCCGGAACTATCGATGCCTCATAGTAACTCAATTCCCCATCGTTATCAGAGTCCCAGTTCGCTACACATATAGCTTTCACTTCATCATTGGCAAAGTCCATATCACCAATTCCCTTGAAATTAGCTATCAAATCGACATTGTTTCTAACATTGAATGTATAATTGGCATCTTTTGACAAAACTTTCCCTGCTGCATTGGTCCAATACTTAAAAGCATATCCTTCAGCCGGTGTAGCGATGACAGTGCGACTCGTTCCGTATGTCAATCCATTAGCTGCGCCTTCAACAGTGCCTTCATTTTCAGGATAGACTGATGTACTAACAGCAAAAGTAGTCGTTGTAGGTATTGTTTTGACATACATTTCGTTTCTACAATAGTTTCGCAAAGTAGCAGTTGTAGGGCTAAAAGGATTGATATTAGTCTCACTATTCAAATATATAGATACATAACTTGAAGGGCTTGTGTCATCCACTTTAAAATTCATATCTCCTGTTGCACCAGTATTGTCATCAACTACAAGCACCACATTCGATGATCCATCATATTCAAACAAATTTTCAAAATCAACGATGGTCCATCCACTGGCTGCAATTGTAACTTGACCTTCAAATACCTTATCTTCTTCTGTTACCGATATCCAATCGCTTGTGCTACTAAACACAGATTTTTCAGTATATTTCATAAATATAGCAAGGTCGCGTGTACATTCTTTGTCCGTAATATTAAAAAAAGACACGCTTCCAAGCAAAGTATTTGTTGTTCCCAATTGAGTAGAGGTAAAAATCTGTTCACTAAGCGAATAATTATATGTTCCCGTCAAAGGATAATGTGTATTTTCGCCTGCTCCAGTACCAACATGATGGCCATCAATATGTATAAAATTAGCGACATAATCACCTCCATCAGTCACCTTAAATCTGTATGTTGATGCAGTAGATACAGGCACTCCGCTTTTAGTCCAATTCACGAAAACATAGCCTTCTGATGGTGTTGCCTTAAGCTCACATGTTGCGCCATATACATAACTATTGCTTCCTGTAACAGTGCCACAAGATGTACCAGGAGTAGTACTATTATATGCGGTAGCATTAATTGAGTATGGAGGAGCGAAAACAGCGACAATGTCTTGGTCGTATTTTGCTGTAAAAGTGAAACTTTGTTCTTCAGACACATTAACGCCGTCCATACTCCAATAGCAGAAATGATAACCAGTTTTCGGTGTAGCTGATACTGTGACACTGGTACCAAAAACGCCAGTGCCGGTTTTTTCCACAGTACCGTATTCATCGTTTATTGAGGCGGCTGTAATAACAAATGTCGTTGTAGTTCCTCTTGGATGAATGTTGAATATAGCATCATTAGCTGCATTGTATTGCGATGATGGGTTATAATTCAATGCCCCTATTGCGAAATAGCTGTTCATATTGCCACTATAGCCCCAATTGATATGGAAATAATTATCCGACCTGTATCCATCACACACAAATGCATGACCCTCAGTATTTGTTGCTCCAGAATAATACATCGGATATCCGTGATTCAGACTTGAGCGCAGCTTCACCTTCCACAATGCAATTTGGTCAGCGTTATAGACAAGCTTTTCAAATGACAACTCATCTGAGTATTTAAAATAATTCAATAAAGCAGTTGCCACATCCTCTGAGTAAGCGCTAGAACCGCTGGCATTATATCGCATATTAACAGCGACTCCAGCATGATAAATAAGTTGATTAACCGCCCGTCTTTGAGTTTCGGTAATACCTTCCAACAGCACACCATGAACATCAGTTAATGCCACAGGCATATTAGCCCAGTCGTAATTCGTTTTAGCAAAATTGACATATAATGTATCTGGTTTTCCTGTTGATGTATGATCGCCTTCACCAGTTTCCGGCCATTTCCATTTTCTCATAATCTGGCTCATGGAACACGCCACGCAGCCCGCATATGTATGATATCCAAGATATGCGGCATCCTTTGCTTCAGGACATGAATCGTTGTAATATTTACCCTGGTTCCATTCAATATTACCATAAATAGGATCTACCAACAGTGGTGATACAATTACCTCCGGATCCTCTCTATCATCTGTCATTCTACCTGTTTTCTTCACCATCTCCCATTGAAATGACGTTTTCTCGATATCATATGCTCTTTCTTTCAGTCCATAATTGATCTGACCTGCATAATCCTTCAGCCACCACTCCATAGCTTCCGGAATATCGTTGGCATCAAACTGTCCCTCGTCGGAATAGCCCAAAATCGGGATGGCAACGTCCTGTGCCGAGACAATAACAAAGCCTTTTGAGGCGTTGAAAACATAAAACGCCACCTCGCCATTGTCCATAAAATAAGTCTTCGCGAGACTCATCTCGCCAACATTTGCTTTCATATTGACCGAAGCGTTCAAATACCTCGCACCGATTTCCTTAGCCGTCTGTTGGTCAACAGGATTTGCAACAACAGCCAAAGTATTGACTATCAATAGAATAAATGATAGTAAAAATAGTTTTTTCATAGTTATATATTAAGGATGCAAAGGTAAAAAAAATTCCCAACCATCATGCAAAATGGTCGGGAATTTTTAAGATAACCGTTTGAATGTGAACTTAGTGAGCTATCGTCACCTTCTTTGTTGTCACATTGCCTTCGTTGGTGATGACTCTCACCATATAGACGCCATCTTCGAATGATGCCACGTCAACAGCAGTGTTTTCAGAGCCTTCCACCGAAATGACTTTCTGGCCTAATGAGTTATAAACCTCAACAGCGCCAATGTTTTCGCCTTCGACATAAATCTTGTTGTTGGCAGGATTTGGATAGACCATGACACCCTTTGAAAGCATCTCACCCATGCCATCGCCATATTTGTGGATTGAGAACATATGTTGAGCCATCTCACCGAAATCGCCTTCACCTTCAATAAATCTGTCGCCATGGACATCTTTGAGGTAATAATATCCGTTGCCATAGTTGCAGCAGATACCGTTGCCGTTGTTGTCGTAGATTCTGAACAGATAGCAATCGTTTGTAGCAAGTGTCACGTTCTCAACATTTGCATATGTTGAACCTGAGCCGACGAGATGCTGGTAAGGTCCGCCTTGAGCCACGATTTCGCCTGCTGAATTCAATAAATTCCATGTGATTTGCTCACCCCACTGGTCTTGGATGATGTAAATCTTAACCTCAGTCTCATCGCCTTCTTCGTCGAGTGCTGCCCAATCCAAACTCTGAGCGGCAAAAGATGCTGTATATGCGAATTCCTGACCGTTGACTTCCACGACATTGATTTCACCTTGATATGTTCCAACAGGAATATCCATTTCAAAATTCACTTTTGTCATATCGCCTGAAGGAAGCTCGCCCATCCATTCAAATTCCTCAGCCACGCCAGCGACTCCAACCATATATTTGAACGATGTGATAGTCTCTGTTCCGATGTTTGTCAAATCGAATCCGAATGACTGCATTGTGCTGCATGATGGGCTAATGACCTGTGCCACGTTTGCAATTGACGGATAGATAGGCTCGTCGGTGAGAGTCGTTTTCTCAAGCTCGCAACCTGTGAGAATCGGGCGTGTTGCCGAACCTTGCTGTGTCTGCGATACCCATGCGAGGAAGAAGATATGGTCGAGGTTAACATCAACGCCGTTTGGGCTGCCGATAACCTCCGGAATAGGATATTCGTAAGTCTTTGTAATCAAAGTGCCTTCTGTTGTTGGAGAGATGGCCTCGCCCCATGCCGGTGTGATGCAGTCGCGAAGGATGTGCATGTGCACATACTGACCGTTGAGCCACTGTGTAGGGTTGTAGTTGCCATAGTCTGCCTGGGTGCCGAGGATACTGTCCTGAAGCATAGCAACTGTCAGATAATTCTCGCTGGCTGTGCTGTTGCCTGTGTAATAAACCTCAACAGTGATTGTTGCGATACGTGTATCAGGGTTGATTCTCGCCATACCAGCGACATTGCACTCCGATGCCTGACCCATCTGTGTGTTGCACTGTCCTGTCCACTGACCACGGTCGATAGCCGATGATGTTGTTCTGTTGACGACACCGCAAGGATAACCGCTGATGCTGAAGCCGTTATGGATTGAGTTGCCATCGGAGGTAATCATGTTAGGATACGAAGTCTGAGCATAACCACCTGCATGGATGTTGATAGCCCAAACGCGGCCAGGGTTGTTGGCCATAATCTGGTTTGCAATACGGTGACCATCGGTGCAATAGCCACAACCACGGCCTGTGAATTCTTCAAGAATGACATTTCTGTTGGCTGGCGTTGTAGAGACATACTGCTGCGCCTTAACCATGTAAGTCATTGATAACAAAGCTAATAAAGCTAAAGTAAATTTTTTCATATTTGAAATTTTTTAAATAATTAATATTTTTCAATCCGCAAAGATAATAATAAAACAAAAACACGCCACAAAAAATGACGTGTTTTTTTATAAAATTTTAACAAAACTCAACAATTATATCTCGACTATGGTATTCCAGCCGAACTCGTCTTTCTCAAGACCTGTCTGGATGCCGCGGAGTTTGTTGTAAAGTTTCTGGCTCCATGGACCTGGTTTGCCGTCACCGAAGGTGTATGACTTGCCGGTCTCTGGGTCGTCGATACGTGAGATTGGGCTGATGACAGCTGCTGTGCCGCATGCGCCAGCCTCTTCGAATGTGGCGAGTTCTTCTTCTGCCACTGGACGACGTTCAACCTTCATGCCGAGGGTCTCAGCAATCTGCATCAAGCTTTTGTTGGTGATTGATGGAAGGATTGATGTTGATTGTGGAGTGATGTATGTGTTGTCTTTCACTGCGAAGAAGTTAGCTGCGCCAGCTTCATCGATATATTTCTTCTCTTTTGCGTCGAGATAGAACTCGCAGGCGTACTGGCCGCCGTGGCAAGCCTCGACGTGAGCGCGCAATGATGCTGCGTAGTTGCCGCCGACCTTATAGACACCAGTTCCGAGAGGAGCTGAACGGTCGTATTTACGTGTGATGACGTATGGGTTAGCCTGGAAACCGCCTTTGAAGTATGGTCCCACTGGTGTTGCGAACACGATGAACAGATATTCGTCGGCCGGTTTCACACCAACGCGGGCGCCTGTACCTATAATTAATGGGCGGAGATACAATGAAGCGCCACTCTCATATGTAGGGATGAATTCCTTGTTGAGCTGCACGCATTTGATCATGGCTTCCTCGAATTTCTCCATTGGGAAACGAGGCATGCAGATGCCGTCGCATGATGACTGCAGACGTTTTGCGTTCTCGTCGAGACGGAAGATACGCACTTTGCCGTCAGCGCCGCGGTGAGCTTTCAAGCCTTCGAAAGCCTCCTGACCGTAGTGCAAGCATGTTGCAGCCATGTGGATGTTGATAGTTGTCTCTGAGCAGTACTCTAACTCGCCCCATTCGCCGTTTCTGTAGTGGCAGCGGACGTTGTAATTTGTTGGGTAGTAACCAAATGGGAGTGATCCCCAATCGATGTTTTGCATGATAAAAATTTATTTTTAGTTAATATTTTCGTCGTTTTCCTGGACTGCAAAGATACAATATTTTTTGATATGACAGGATTTTTTTTATTTTTTTGGAAATGAATGTTTTTCAGACAGGATTAACAAGATTTTCAAGATTTTTTCATCCAAAAGAATTTCATATTGAAAATATTTTATATTTTTGTCCCTGATTTCGAATCAGAAAACAAAGAACACTGTAAAATTTATTGACTCAAAAACCGGAATCGCCTGATGGCGAAATGGATTTGTATTGGTTAATAAATTTTAAAACTATGGAGAAAAACACATTACCGGAATATGTCTCTGGTATTCCGACAGCAAAAAACAAAAGCAGAGAGAGAATGGAACTGATAAGAAACTATTATCAAAAACTGTGGAAGAAACTACAGAGGGAAGGCAAAAACAACAAGATTTTCAATGATTATCTTGGCGTTGAAGTATATATTGCCGAAAACGAAAGTGACAAAAAGACAATAAATACCGCTTCCAAGAATTGGCAATCGACTTACGCCGTAAAACATCTGTATCATATTGTTACTAATGCTATTGGTGATGCAAAACAGCCTATTTATGTTAATATTAAAACTGGAACACAAGCTTACAATGGCTATAAAAACATGGCAATTCTTTATTACGATTTTATTAATAAAGAACATGCTTATTTGAATTTCAAAGCAAAACTGACTATAGGAATTAAAGCCAATAACAAGCATGTTCAATACTGCGTCAACAAAATCGAGGTAAAAGAAAAAAAGCCGACCGTACAAAGCAATTACCCACATTAGGGAACCACATACGGAACCGACTTTCAAAAAAGCCGACCGTACAAAGCGTCACAAATTAATGGTCACGTACGGAACCGACTTTCACGCTGCAAAATTACAAATAATTTTCATTCCTGCAGCCTCTTGATGAAATTTTTTTGCCCAAAAAAGCTCCGGCACCCACAATGAAACACCGGAGCTTTATAATTATGATAACAACAACAACTTACTACTTGACATCTGTAACGAGACGAACTGCTTTCAGTAGTTTAATGCTGGCGCCATAGTTTCTTCCACAAATAATGCTCCTCTATGCCGTATTGCTCCATCAACGAGCGTATTTGTGCCGCAATCGCTTCTCTATCAACAGGTTTATCGGTTTTTCTGCCGACTAGAAGCACATTTTTAGGGGTGTTGTCAATCTCAATAAACTCCATCACTTGTGTCTTGTAGCCACAGTATTCAAGCACCAAGGCACGGATGGTGTCGGTTATCATAACCGATTGACGCTCAAGGAAAATGCCGTACTTTGTAATTGCATCGGTCTTGCCCGATTTCTCCATCTCACGACGGATCTGCTTGTGGCAGCACGGCGCACAGATTATCAGCTTGGCATTGTTTCTTATACCTTTTAATATAGCATCGTCGGTGGCGGTGTCGCAAGCATGGAGGGCAATAAGGACATCCAATTTCGATGGTTGGTAATCTTCTATCGAATTCTGCACGAATCGCATCCCATCAATCCCACATTTCTTAATAATCTCATTAATTTTTTCTACCAAGTCCTTTCTGATTTCCACCCCTTCCATCACAATTTTCTTGTCGTAATGCGTGGTCAGGTATTCGAACAGCGCAAATGTCAGGTACCCCTTCCCTGCTCCCATGTCGGCAATGTGAATCTCATCGTCAAACTTAGTCTGACGCATAACGCCGTCAACAATTTCCACGTATTTGCAGATTTGCTTGAATTTGTGTTGCATATCTGCCATTACCTTGCCGTCGCGTGATGTCAGTCCAAGAAGATGCCACCAAGGGTTGGCAGGGTCAATCAAACGCTGCTTCTCATGGTCATGACTCATGTCAACCTCACGGCTCTCGTTGATTTTCTTACACATCAGCGTAGGTTTGCCTTTCTTGCTGACAAGCAGTGTCACATCTTCAGAAATGGTGAAAAGCGAAACGTTTTGAAAGCTCTCAGGCACGAGGCTCCTCACCTGCTCCATCGTCTGAGCTGCATCGAAATTCTTCGTCTCGTCACGACGCTCATAACGAAATGTAAACTGATACATCTTATTGTCTTTCAACAATATAGGTTTGATATAGATGTTTCTTAACTCGTTATTTTTCGATACTGGTTTCGATAATGTCATCTTCACCAAAATATCATTTTTGAGAGCAGATTCGAGCTTTTCGAAGAATTTGTCCATTTTTATATTTTTTGCAAAATTACAAAAAATTGACAATTTGTCAGTACAATTATTTTGGCACAATTTTTGTAAACTAAAATAAAAAAGAAAATTAAAATACTATCGATATGAAAAACGGATCAATTGGTGTCAAAACGGAAAACATTTTTCCGGTGATTAAAAAGTTTTTATACTCGGAAAACGAGATATTTTTGCGTGAGATAATCAGCAACGCCGTGGATGCCACCCAAAAGCTGAAAACATTAGCATCGGCTGGCGAATTCAACGGTGAGCTTGGCGACTTGACCATCAAAGTGGAGGTCGATAAGAAGAAAAAGACCATCACCGTGCGCGACAACGGCATCGGAATGACAGAGGACGAGGTCGATAAATACATCAACCAGATAGCATTCTCGGGGGCAACCGAGTTTGTCGAAAAATTCAAGACCAACAGCGAGGCTGAGGCCGCCAACATAATCGGACATTTTGGCTTGGGCTTCTACTCGGCGTTCATGGTTTCGTCGAAAGTGTCTTTAATCACTAAATCTTACACCCAAGGCGCTGACGAAAAAGGCGTCATCTGGGAGTGCGACGGCTCACCAGAGTATTCCATGAACCCAATTGCGAAAGGCAACCGCGGAACCGACGTAATCCTTTATGTGTCAGACGATTGCGCCGACTT
>Ga0265301_10001346_pt1 | contig 32624 bp, 56 predicted proteins | sample AusTroGonzalo_MG_2_FD_193488 | JGI IMG/M metagenome (GOLD analysis project Ga0265301, IMG submission 193488) | Bovine rumen microbial communities from tropical cattle in Woodstock, Queensland, Australia - Gonzalo_04 | ecosystem: Host-associated > Mammals > Digestive system > Stomach > Rumen ... | reverse complement strand
AGACGGGTCCATGGCTATCGCAAGATATACTCTTGCAGTTGACAGAAGAGGCCGCGGCAGCAATCAGGACGGAGATCAGAACGCTGATTTCATTAACATCGTAGCTTTTAACAAAGCAGGTGAGTTTGCCGAGAAGTACTTACACAAGGGAACCAAGGTATTGGTAACAGGTCGTATTCAGACCGGTTCCTATACCAACAAGGACGGACAGAAAGTATATACCACAGATGTAATCGCAGAGGAGCAGGAATTTTGCGAAAGCAAGAAGTCAGAGGAAGGAAACAAGGCAGAAGAGATTAAACAGAGAACCGATGCTTTTATGAATTTCCCGGTTGACATCGAAGATGAATTACCCTTCGGAAAGCCTACGAGGTAAAGCCTATGAAAACAACGCAGAACCAAAGAGTATTAAGGCACTTAAGAGAGTTCGGAAGTATCACACCGATTGAAGCTTTAAAAGAATACGGCATCATGAGGCTTGCATCACGAATTAGTGATTTGAAGAAAGACGGATACCACATAACCAAGAGTTTAAAGAAGCACGTTAACCGCTTCGGAGAACCTACACACTACGCACAGTACACACTAAAGGAGAAATAAGGAATGAGCAAGGATAAGAGAGTTTGGGTAACAGTAAAGAACGTGGGTGAACACGTTGAGGCATCTGACTACATCGTGGCAAGAGCCGTAAACGGAGAACTTTGGTACTACGGAGCGTATTCATCAAAGGAGTTTGCGCAGACAGTAGCAGAAAAATTCGACAATGCGGTAGTCATTCATTAGGGAGCAGGGTATGGCAGAAAGAAGAATGTTCACAAAGAAGATAACCGAGTCTGATGCCTTCCTCGATATGCCAATGTCAAGTCAATGCTTATACTTCCACCTCAACATGGAGGCAGACGATGACGGGTTTATCAATAACCCAAAACGAATTATGAGGCTCATCGGTGCTAACGAGGACGATTTAAAGCTCTTAATCATGAAGTCTTTTGTAATCACCTTTGAGTCCGGGGTTATCGTAATCAAACATTGGAAGATGCATAACTACATTCAATCTGACAGATATAAACCTACGGACTATATCGAGGAAAAATCAATGCTTGGTTTAAAGCAGAATAAAGCCTACACCCTCGATGAAAACAAGATGGTAAAGAGGTTGGATACAAAATGTATACAAAATGTATCCGTAGGTAAGGATAGGTTAGGTAAGGATAGGTTAGGTAAGGATAAAGATAATATGTCGGTCAAAACCGACTCTTCAGTTAAGTACATTGTTGATTACCTTAACGAAAAGGCAGGCACAAAGTATAAGGCTACATCAGATAAGACCAAGCGGTGCATCCATGCAAGGCTTAATGAAGGGTTCTTGGTTGAGGACTTCAAAACTGTTATCGACAAGAAGGTTAAAGGTTGGAAGGGTACTGAATGGGAAAAGTATTTAAGACCTGAAACCCTTTTCGGAACAAAGTTCGAAGGCTATCTGAATGAAGCCGATGTTAAGCCGAAGAAGGAAAACAAGTTTAACCAGATGATTCACACTGATTATGATTTTGATTCTTTGGAAAAGGAGATTTTGAAATGATTACTTTAACGGCAAACGGAGATTTTGAGAAAGCCCTTAAGAGTTACCTTGATTCAAACATCTCGGAAACTTTGACAGACAAGATTAATTCCGGAGTTAAAACCTTAACCCAATGTGCAAACTTCATCATTGGCGAGATGCGAAAGAAGGCAACCGGCAGTTGTGCGGTGGCATCAGATGACGAGGTTTATGACTTGGCGGTTCACTTCTTTGAAGAGGATTCCATTAAGGGTTCTGATAAGACACCGGCAGCAGTGGTTAAGTCAAAACCCTTGGAAGAGATAGTCAAACCCGAACCCAAGCAGAAGAAAGAAGTTAAAGACTTTCAGCTTGAAGGTCAGATGAGCATTTTCGATTTGTAGGGGGTAGCGCAATGTTTTGGGATTCACTTAAGAAGGACATGGAAGATCCTGCGGAAGTCATCAAGTACATGGAAGAAAACGCAATCACCACGACACATAAGTATTGCAAGTGGCTTGAAGAGTGCGAAGGGGATGTTTTAATAAGGACTTTTGCATTCAAGGAAGATAAAAGGAAAGGTCTTGAATGGACAGAAGTTGAAAGAGCAATTCCCGGAAAGGAATATTCACTTCAAAAGAACATATACTTAACTGCTATGAGCGGTTACAGATGCGTTTTTAAGCCTTGCAATAAAACCTCATCAAGTTGGTACGGATATAACTATTACTACTTTGAGGCAAGCGATTTTGATAAGTGGTTTACCAACAAGGCACTTCCGGGATGGATGGGGCAGATTCTTAACCTTGATAAGCTCTTTACCATCGAGAAGTACAAATACTGCGGATACTCTTGTAAGCAGGGTTTAAAGGAATATCTGGAGTTCTATAACGAGGACCACGATGTTGAGTTCTTTGGAAAACTCGGATTGGTTTATCAGAAATCCCTCGCAAGAGATGCAAAGAAGGATAAGCAGTTTAAGAGATTCCTTTTTGAGAATGCCGAGGATGTTAACAGATGTAAGTACGTGATAACGAGACTTGCCTATAAGAATCACATAAGCTTCAAAGAAGCCGAGAAAATCCACCGGGATAGGGTTGATGCAGACAGAATGTTTAGGGAGTTACCTAAGGTACCGTACAAGGTAGACAAGGTAAAAATCTTTAAGTACGTGAGAAACCTCATGGGATACTATTACGGCTCCTACCGGGATTATTGGACCGCATGTGTCGAGCTTGGTCTTGACATGAGACTTTCAAAAAACTCCATGCCAAATAATTTTACTACCATGCATGACATCCGCATCGATGAATATGCTTCCTTGAAGGCAAAGAGAGAAGCCAATGAAAGAAGAGCCTTAAACAGAAAACTTAAACAGATTGCAGAGGCTTGGACAATTGAAGTTCCTTCCAAAAAGTACGAAGTGATTTTACCCAGGTCGAAGAAAGATTTCGAGAGAGAGGGAAACGCACTAGGACATTGCGTTGGTCGAATGGGTTACGACACCAGAGTGAAAGCTGGCAAGATTTTGATCGGATTCATTCGACTTAAGGAAGAACCCACAAAACCCTATGTCACCGCCGAGTATGACTTGAAAACCAATAGGATAGTTCAGATGCACGGCTATAACAATAAGACACCGAACAAGGAAACTGCCAAGTTCATTGAAGAATGGGCAAAGGCATTGAAGAAAAGGAAGGTGACCGCATGATTTACGAAGTGTTTAGGGATGAGTACTGCTGCCACGCAAGAGGTTATAGGAGCTTTGGCAAGGACGAACCGCCGGTTCTGGGATGTACTTACCGAAACGGGAAAGCAGCCGAGCGTTGGGCAGATTGGCAGAAATGCACCGAGGAAAATTGCCCGTTCATGAAGATTTTGGAAGGGGGAGCAGATGAAAGAAAACTATCACTTCCATAAGGATTGTAAGCTCGATAACAACAACGATAACCACTTTAAAGAAGCATACAACACCGGGATTGATGTAGCCTGCGAAGTAATCAAGCGTTACATCACCCACCGCAATAACTTATGGGAGGAGTAAATGAGTTGGCGAGTATCTAAGTACCGAAATAAACACTCTAACGGGTTCGATAGCAAAGCAGAAGAACACCGAGCGTATGAATTAACCTTGTTAGAGTCTAAGGGGGCAATACAAGACTTACAGAGGCAAGTTAAATATACCTTGATTCCTGCACAGTACGTTGACGGGAAATGCGTTGAGCGAGCCATCACATACAAAGCCGATTTTGTATACAAAGAGAACGGCAAGACGGTGGTCGAAGATGTTAAGGGCTTCAAAACCAAGGATTATATTATCAAGCGCAAGTTGATGCTGCATGTATACGGCATCCGGATAAGAGAGGTGTAAAGAATGAGCTTACATTTAGTTAACATCCACGGAGAAATAGAGGGTGATTATGACATTGTCGCAAATCTTACTGGCTTAACCAACGGCGAAGTGCTAATGAAGATATACGGATTGAGCGAAGAAGATATAGACGTAGGCACATTTAGCGTATATGTGTACATGAAAGATAAACAAACGATAATTGTTTCCGTTGATTGGTGGAACAGTAAGTGGGGTGAGTGAGCATGAAAGAATATTTTAACACGGACAAAGAACTTCTTGAATGTTTGAAGAAGTGGCAGAAAAGATTAGGCTTATCCGATTGGTTGATTGCTTGTACATTGGCAAGTCCCGAAGATATGGAAGATGGAATGGCGGGTTGGAGTGAAGTTCAATGGGTGGCAAAGACGGGAAGCATTATGGTTCTCAAGAAAGAATTTCTTCCAGACGATGCGCTATTCAAACAACCGCACGAAGAAACATTAATTCATGAGTTGCTTCACTTCAAGTTCTTTCCGCTTGAAGGAACAAGCCGAGAGCAAATATTTTTTGAAACAATGCAACATCAGATGCTTGAAGAATTAGCAAGAGCATACTTCTTGGCAGAACACAATTTGTCCGCAGAATGGTTTTATAAAGACGATGTTAAGACCATTCACTTAATCGAAAAAGGTGTGATTAAGTAAGGGGGTGAAGCATGAACAAGGACAAAGGATACGTTTTAAAAAACTCAGACGGATTTTATTTTACGGGTCACAACAATGCGGATAGTCAGTTACGCAAGGCAAGAATTTACCACAGTACAAAATATGCCATAGAATCTCGTGACGATATAAATTCTAATGCACATCGTATGCCTTATTTCAAACATGATTTTAACTTGATTGAAATTGAGATAGTTGAGGTAGGGGGTGAATAAGCATGAAAGTCGAGATTGATGCCGTACCTGTAAGCACACTTGATGATATTCAGAAAACGATAAGAAATGTGAACCACGACTTTTTTCACCGGGAGTGGGGTGATGCGAGATTCCGCAAAGGAATTAACAAAGGCATAGAGGTAGCACTTGATGTTATTGAATTTTACAAGAAAGGAAATGAATTAGAATGGACAGAGTTCTTGAAATGGTTGGGAAAATAGACCGAGAAAATTACTGTAAGGATTGCAAGCGAAGCATTTACGGAGAGTATAAAAATTGTGATGTGAACGTTGAAAACAACGGCAAGTACACTTTTAACCATGAGTGCGGTTGCAAGGTTGAGGTAGGGGGTGAGAAAGAATGAGCGCAATATTGACACTTAAGACAATGCCAAAGACTTGTGATAAATGTCCGTTGTTTGTTAATGGAATTTTAGGACATCCTGCGTTTTGCGTAATGGGTTCTGAATATTCAGACGATGAAATAGCGAACGAAAGAAACGGAAACTTAAATCTATACTACCACGGATGCTTACGCCATAGACCTGAATCGTGTCCGTTAAAGGAAGGTGAGAAAGAATGACAAGAGAAGAAGCCGAAGAATACGCAAGGCACATGACTTTTGCAGATGCTATTTACAATCTTGAACAAGCAAAGTCTATTCCATATCGCAAGGCAACATTTATCAAGATAAAAGAGTTGTTAAAAATCGTTGCCGAGATTGAGGATAAGGGGGATGAATGAGAAGTACGAAAAAGTTAGCGTTCCTTGACCGATTTTACAAGAAGTTTTGTTGCGGAGCGAAGAACAACCCGAACAGTTGGAAGAAGGAAAAGCGGATTAATTCAAAAGCCACAAGAAGGAAGTTAAAAATTATGGCAGATAAGGGGGAATGAAGAATGAACGATGACATAAGAGGATATAGGTGTCCAAACTGTGGCGCTATGATTCCTGTAAAAAGTGGCAGAGTCCTTAAGTGTGAGTGCTGTGGCTCGGAGTTTGAACGTACAAGGTCAGACCTTATTCCGTATCAAGTGGTTACCTTCGAGGGTGAGGACATCGTAATCGGCACAAGAATATCCCAATGGGAGATGGACGAAACATTCAGAGATGCAGTACAAGCAGAGGATTTCCTTGAGTACAAACTCAATGAGATGGCAAGGAAACTTGCAACAAGTATTATGCCATACATCGAGGTAGTTGTTCACGAGGACTTAGAGAGAGGCGGAATGCTCATAAGAGGCAAGGTTAGAATAGGAAAACCCACGAGACCGCTCGGCAAGGCGCAAATAAGCACATTAACAATACAGGACAGAGATTTTGAGGTGAGGTGATGGCATGAGGTTTTCAATTATTATCCCGGTGCATAACGCACGAAACAGAATCGACACGATAATAAACCGATTGCAGGAGCAGACCTTCACGGATTTTGAAACCATCTATGTTGTCGATGCTTCAGACGATGGAAGTTTTGAGTACATCTGCCACGCACACGAAGGGGCGAAGGTAATCGAAACCAACCACGGCAACGATGGACTCGCAAGATCCACGGGATTGGACGCAGCTAAAGGCGATTGGGTGATGTTCATCGATGACGATGACGATTGGAACAGTAACCACGTGTTAGAGGACATTGACAAGTTTATAAACCGCATCGGAGAGGTTCACGCAGATGTTATATGTTGCGGATTCAATTGGCACAACGTAGGGCAGAAGAAACCATTAACCCCTGATGGCGGTATATGGAGCAACGTATGGAGCAAGATATGGAAACGTTCCTTCATCGGTGAAGAGAGATTTCTAAACGTTTACCCTGATGCAGATGCAAAATTCACCTTTAAGATGTTCGACAAGAAACCCAAGCTTTGTATATGGGATTACAGTTTTTACGAATATAACTACTTACGAGAGGGGTCAATATCATGGAAAGAGAGGAAACCGAAAAAGTAATTGAGTTGTACAACACGGGTTATTCGTATCAGATTATCGGGGATACGTTAGGGGTATCAAAGAAACAAGTCGGAAGAATCGTAAGCGGATTAAAGGCAAGGGGCTTGATAGAAGACAGACCCCTTCCCACGGGGCATACGCGCCAACCAAGAACGGAAAACCACACGAAGCATCAAAATAACCTTGAAAGAGTCAGGGGGCTATATGAGGCGAATACACCGCTTACAGAGATATGCTCGATAACGGGGTTCAGGTATCATTCCGTTATCCGAATAATATCGGAACTTCACAAAGGCGGTATGCCGAAGCGCAAGAAGCAGGTAAAGCAAAAAGAGTTTATACCCATTAAGCGCAATGTGTCATTCAGAATCGGTGAGCCTCACCATTGCGACCCAGATACGTGCGTATTCGGAGCAAAGAGCGGAGAGTTTAAGTGTAATTTTGCTTCAGTAACCGGCCGGTGTCGTTCGCTGATCTGCAAATCATCAGCCTGCACAGTTTACGAAAAGATAACAAAAGATAATCCACGAAGAAAGGGGAGCGACGAGCTATCATGTCAAAGATTGTATTAATAGGGTTAATCATTATCGGTGTAGTTGCGGTGTTATTCGGTGCGTTATGTGCGTTGGTAGTCTTGACAGCACACAAGGGAGAATGAAAAAGGAATGTCCTATTTGCCACAAGCTAACCGAAGAATCAAAAATGACTTGGGTTAAGGGCTTAAACCTTTGCCCGGAATGTTTAGAAAAGCGGAAGGAGAAAAAAGATGTTCAAGAGAGTGATACTACTCGGAGTTAAGACCACATATCTGTGTTTGCCCTTTGGGTTGAGACTTATATGGAAAGGTGGACTGTTCCACGGCTATTACAACGCGCAGGGGAGAGGCTTATAGCCTCCCTCTACCAAAAATAAGCAAAATTTGGTATAATAACATCAGAATAGTGTTTGTGTTTTAGTGACATTTGAGCCACTACCATCAGGGATACACCTTGGCGGTATGTGGCTCTTTTTTACGGAAAGGGATTAAAGCATGAAAGTAAAAACCATTATGTGTATCCCCTGCAAAGGTGATATACCTATCGAAACTGTATCTTCCATCATGGGTTTAGAGTTTGGCGGTGCATCACGCATTACCCAAGGCTCATTAATCGATGATATGAGAGATGGATTCGCCCAAGAAGCTATTGAGGGCGGTTATACCCATTTACTATTTATCGATTCGGACATGACCTTCGAAGCAGATGCATACAAGAGGCTATTAGAGGATGACAAGGATGTAGTAAGCGGTATCTTCCACAAGAGAGCGCATCCGTATACACCCACTATCGTTAAAGACGGACAGATATACCTCGATTATCCACAGAATGAGTTATTTGAAGTGGATACAACGGGAATGGCTTTTACTCTCATCAAGGTATCAGCTCTTAAGATGGTTATGGATGAGTTCCACACTTGTTTTAAGAGAGCATATCCCTTGGGTGAGGATAATTCCTTCTGTATGCGTTGGAAGGAGTTAGGTAAGAAGTTAGGTAAAGAACACAAGATATATTGCGACTCACGTGTAAAGTGTGGACACATCGGCAAGATGATTGTTCGCCCTGACGTAGTAAGGAGCATGAACTATGGCACAAAAGAAGGGGCAAACTAAAGAGCCTACCAAGGGTAAACACCCCGGTGGCAGACCTAAGAAAGAAATAGACCAAGCACAGTTTGAAGAACTTTGTCACATTCAATGTACAGAGATGGAAATATGTGCGGTGCTTAACGTTGATGATAACACCCTTGCTAGATGGTGCGAAGAAACGTATCAGAAGAGTTTTTCAGAAGTTTTTAGGGAAAAAAGGGAAGGTGGCAAAGCATCGCTCCGTAGAGCGCAGTGGAAACTCGCTACAGAGGGCATGAATCCTTCCATGCAGATATTCCTCGGTAAGAATATGCTTAAGCAGACAGATAAGCCTAAAGAAGAGGATAACAGCATTGAAAACATCCTTCGCAATATACAGACCATTGCCGAGGTAATGAAGAACACCGCACCCAACAGAAAGATAGATGATTTTGAATGAATGTAAGAGCACCCTTTAGTCAAAATCAATATGACTTTTATCTTCGCTCCCTCGCTTCTTGGCTTAATGTGGCCGAGGGCGGTAAGCGTGGAAGTAAGAACGTATTAATGACGGAAATCTTCTGCGCATTGCTTGAGCTGCACCCAAACCGCATCTTCTTAATCGCAGGGGTAAGCGGAGCGACGGCAAGACTTAACATTCTGGATTGCGACGGTTACGGATTACTTAACTACTTCGAGGGCAGATGCTACGAAGGCAAGTACCAAGACCGAGCGTGTGTGTACGTTCAGACCAAGACGGGTACAAAGATAGTCTTAATTAGCGGTGGCGGTAAGAATGGTGATGAGAAGCTAATCAAGGGTAACACTTACGGCATGGTGTATATCACAGAGGCCAACGAGTGCCACCCCAATTTCATTCAAGAGTGCTTCGATAGAACACTATCAAGCAAAGACCGCAAAATCTTCATGGACTTTAACCCAAAGGAACCAGAGCATTGGTTCTACACCGATGTGTTAGACTTCCACGAAGGACAGCAAGCGGATAATCCAAACTATGGATACAATTACGGACACTTTACTTTATGCGACAATATGAGCCTATCTGATGAGCAGATACGTGCGATACTATCCACCTACCGCAAAGATACGGTATGGTACGAGCGTGACATCAAAGGCTTAAGGGTAGTCGCAAAGGGTATCATCTTTAGGTACTTCGCAGAGCATGAGGATGATTACCTTGTGGATGATGAGGAGTGTAAGAGCCACCGATATACGAGGCTTACGATAGGCATCGACTTTGGTGGTAACGGCTCACAGACGGTATACGTTTTGAAGGGATACATAAACGGATACAAAGAGTTTAGAACCTTAAGGGAAAGCTCACTCCCCATCACGGAAGAAGTAGACTCGAAGCAGATATGCGACGAGTTTGTGCGTGTTTATAAAGAGTGGCTGCAGGAATGGGGAATGTACTCGGACAAAGGTATCGAGTGGGTATTCCCTGACAGTGCATCAACCACGATGATTAACTCATTAAGGGCGGTGGCAAAGCAGACCGGCATAAACCCCAGAAAGATAGTCGGATGTGCCAAGAATGCCGTGTCAGAACGTCCTAAAACCTATGATATGTTATTGACCACGGGAAGGTACAAGATTAACAAGTCTTGCAATGGTGTAAGAAAGGCGTTCAAGAATCTCCGATGGGATGAGAAAGACTCCACTATCCCGGAAGATAAGAACATCGGCAACATCAATGACTTTTGGGATGCCGAGAACTATACACAATTAACCTTCAATAAATACATCGACTTGCAAAGGAGATAGCATGGATAACAAGATATTTGCAAAGGCTTTCAAGTTACTCGGTATCAAACCCAACGAGAAGGCAAGGAATGTTATTGCAGAGTGCAACAGTTGGTATCGTGGCGATGAAGAAAAGTTTCATAAGCGCACGAACCTTAATAACGTGGTAGTTAACATTGATACAATGAACTTTGCAAAGAGGGGTTGTTCAGACGATGCGAACCTTTGCGAAGTAGTAGAGATTAACACCGGGAACAGTACCGATAGAATCAAAGAAATACTTGACGAGAATAACTTCGATACGATGTTCAGAAATCAGTTAGAGGAAGCATCTGCGACGGGTACAGTTGGTGCTTATTGGTATCTTAAGGATGCTGATTATAGCGGTGACCAAATAGTAGGCGGTAGCCCTGCGATTAACTTCGTTATGAGTGCCGAGCAGATAGTCCCTATAACGGTTGAGAACAAGAGAGTTGTCGAGTGCGCATTCTGCGGTACGTCTTTATACGATGGCAAAGAGATCGGATGCGTAGTGGCCTTTAGAAAGAACGAAGGAAGATACTACTCGGAAACCATATGGATTGACGGCAACAAGATAGTCGAATCGGTGCGCATGGAACTTGGCGAGGTTTGCCCCTTTGCATTGTTACGTACCGCCCAGGTAAATAACATCAAGGACATGGAAGGCTACGGACTTCCCAAGATTCACGAAGCAATCCCCATATTGAAGTGTTTAGACCTTGCGTATAACATTCTCTTTGGTGATTTGGATAAAGGCGATAAGCTTGTATTCATCAATGAGTTGTTATCTTGTCTGGGTCAGGCACAAGACGGTACACCGATGCTTACACCGCAGCAGAAAAAGACCTTTATCCTTTTGGGCGAGAAGCTCCCCGAAGATAAGACCGTAATCCAAGAGTACAATCCGCAGATCCGTATCGATGATATCACCAAGGTATTTGAAACGCTTCTTTCACTCTTTTCCATGATGTTCGGTTTCGGAACCAAGAAGTATACCTTCGAGAACGGGCAGATTAAGACCGCATCCGAGTACATCGGCGAGAAGCAGGATTGTATGCAGGAAGTCAACAAGCAGAGAGGATGCACCACCGAATACATCAAGGCTTTAATTGATGGTATGGTGTGGTTCTATGAGACTTTCGGCAAGGAAAAGTTAACGGCCGATGAAATTAACATCGACTATGACGATTCCTACATCGAAGACAAGGGAGCAAAGCTTGACAGACTCCGAAGCGATGCAATGGCCTTTGATATCCCCGAATTGCTTGTATGGTATTTGATGGATGCCTACAACATGGATGAGGCCGAAGCAAAGAAGTTGGTATTACGAAAAGAGCAGGAAGAATTAGAGGATTCCAATCTAAACGAGAATGATTAGAAAGGAGTGGGCGAATGTTAACCGATGAGCAGATTGAAGTATTGGGTGAGACATTAAGCCCACTTTTTGAGTATTTAGAGCAGGAAGTCATCGCAGACGTAACCCGAAGACTACTTAAAACCTTAACCTATACCCGAACCGCAGAGTTAACCATGCAGAATATGTTAGGCTTGGGTTATTCTCCGCAGAAGATACAATCAGAAGTCTTAAGAAGGCTAAGGGCAGATGCTAAGTTCTGTCAGATTGTGGAAGATAACACCATAGCATACAAGAAGGATATCAAGAAGCTTATTCAAGATATTGTTGACGATGCGATTAAGACCGGGGATGAAGTTGTGGCCAAAGCAGGGAATATGTCTTGGGTGGATGACATGAGCGTGTGGAAATCCCAAGGCATAGAGATATCAAAAACACGGCTTCCAAGCCTTGTAGATGCGATGCAAAGACAGATGGGCATTGATATACTCAATCTGTCAAAGACCCTTGCATTTAAGGCTATAAGAGGCGCAGAACCCATCATGAACCTTTACACGATGGAGTTAAACAAGGCTATCGTTAAACTGTCAGGCGGTTTTGATGCCACCACGGTAATAAGAGGGGTAGTGAAAGACCTTGCCAATAGCGGACTACGAACGATTGACTACTTAAGCGGTAGAACGATGCAATTAGATTCTGCCGTAAGGTTGGCATTAAGAACGGGAACGCATCAGTTAAGCGGTCAGATTCAGGCGCAGAACATCATTGATACCGATGTATCACTTGTTTATGTCTCCGAGCATTACAACGCACGTAACAAAGGCTTTGGTATTGAGAATCACGAAGCATGGCAGGGCAAGGTATATTCGATTAAGTTAGGCAATTACGATGAAGAGGCCAAGAGAATAGGACAAGAGCGCATTACCGACCTATACGAAGCCACGGGATACTCTTTGGATGGCTCAAGGTCAAGTAATCCACTTGGATTGTACGGATACAATTGCAGGCACAGAACGCACCCCTGGTTCATCGGCTCAAGCGAACTTCCTGCAAGGTTAGAGCCTAAGAAACCCGTGAAATGGAATGACCGGGAATTAGATGGCTACGCACAGACCCAAGAGATGCGCAGAATGGAGTACACCATCCGCAAGTTAAAGCGTGAGCGTGAGGCTATGAGACGTTACGGAGAGGATACTTACCCCATTGATAGGAAGATTGAAAACAAGTGGGGCGAGTATAGGGATTTCTGTTGGCGGTGTGGTGTGAAACCCTCAAGCGTAAGAACGTATTATGAGGGTGGAACGGCCGATATAACCAAGACAGAAGCCTATAAGCGTTTCCAAAGCCTCAAATAAATGGTATAATAAAGGTGTAGATTAATGAGGACATTTTGATGGAAAAGTTAGTAAAAATGCCAAGTAAAGAACGTCTATTTGAGGATGTCTTAACTATTTTGAAGAATAGTAACGATGTTCTCATAAGGTGCTACCCGGATGGTAACGTGATTATCTACGAGGACACCAAGAAAGCAATCTACAACGGCAAGAAAGATTGAGTTATCGCATTTGAGCGAGTGATTAAGTTCACTCGCTTTTTTTATTGAATTTTACGGGTCATTTTCAACCTCCTTTATAGTTCCATTCATATTCAGTTGTAACCGAGGGCAGGCACACCCTCACGCATGGAAGTACCAACCGAGGCTCATAATCTTGGTGGACGGGCGCATATCCCGTCAATGCGTTTTCCCGACTCCAGAAAGTGGAGTTAAAACATCATTTAAGGAGAAAAAACATGAAGAATATCACAACAATCTTGGAAGAGGCAGGTATTACCTTGACCGAGGAACAGAAGAAGTCAGTTACCAAGTCGGTAGCGGAGAACTACAAGACGATTGCAGAGGTCGAAAAGAAAGATGCCGAGATTGACACCCTCAAGGGCAAGTTAACCACGGTTGAAGAATCCCTTAAGAAGTTCGATGGTGTAGACCCCGAAGCACTTAAGAAACAGATTTCCGACCTTAACACATCACTTGCAACCAAGGACAAGGAATATCAGCAGAAACTCGCAGACCGAGATTTCAACGATATTCTGAAGGACTCTATCGCATCCGCAAAGGGCAAGAACGCAACCGCAATTACTTCTTTACTTGATGTTGAAACCCTTAAGGCTTCACACAATCAGAAAGAGGACATTGAGAAAGCACTCAACACCTTAAAGGAATCCGATGGGTACTTATTTGACACACAGACAACACAGAAGGGTAAACCTCCCATCGGCTCATTCTCGCATGGTGCTAATGACACGGGCGAACTTCCGAGCCGTTACAAGGATAACCCTTACTACCACGCATAAGGAGAAAAAACCATGGCAGTAGTATACGGATCACTTCACGTAGACGAAAAGTATTCAAAGATGTTTGAGCCTAACCTTTACTACGAAAATATCTTCGCAGACGGCTTAACATTCACATCCAAGTATGAGGAAAAGGCAGGCGGTATCTTCGTAAGAAAGCTTGCATCCGCTTCAGTTGCTCCCGGTACTCCCGGTAGAGATTTTTCAGATGTAGCAACATCCGATACCTTAATCCCCATCGTACTTAACAATAACTTTCAGAAGAGCAACAAGATTTACAACGTGCAGGCAGAGAACATCGAGGCAGATGTAGCACGTGAACAGTTTGAAGTTGCAACCAAGGAAATCGGCGAAGGTTGGGGACAGAGCGCAATCGCTTGTCTTGTATCCGAAGGTGGCACAGGCTCTACCGATACAACCGCAACCACAGCAAACCTTAAGAAGCTCATTCTTGCAGAGCGTTCCGCACTTGTTAAGAAGAAAGCAAAACCTGATGTTGTACTTTGCTCACCTGACTTCTTTGCACTTTTGCTTGAAACCGCAGGAACACAGTACACACCCGTTATCAATGACTACGCTAACACCAACGGTCAGATGGGTAAGTGGCTTGGCATGACCTTCATCGAAGCAGGTGGCCTCGGTGAAACAACCGCTACTTATTACAATGCCGCAGGTAGCCTTACAACCGCAACCTTAACAAAGGTTGAGTTCGTAATGTACGACCACGAGGCATTCTCCATCGTTAACAACCTTGAAATGGCAAGAATCATTGACTCCGAGAGATTCAATGGTGTGCTTGTTCAGGAAGAAGTTAACGCAGGTTACAAGGTAACCAACGCAGATCGCGTAGCCGTTAAGAAGATGAAATAAGTTTGAACCATAGGAAGGGAGTCTAATATGTCTATCGTAAGTTGGGAGTATTATGACTCCCTTCACAACAATTGTGATTCATCAGAGTTTCCGAAGCTTGAAGCCTTGGCAGAGCAGAAAGTAAGAGAGGTAATCGGGTTACCAAATTGGAACCAGATAACCCCTGACACATTCGGCTACGACGTTTTGCAGGATTGCATCTGTAATGTCATCGATAAGATGGTAGACGATGCGAACAGTGGACGAGGCAAAGGCTTATCAAGCGTATCTAATGACGGATACAGCGAAACCTACGCTATCAAGGATGAGGCCGACTTAAGGCACGAAATGACATCCAACATTAGGGCATGGTTAAGCGGTACGGGATTAGTGAGGGCATACTGATGTTATTCACGGATACAATAACTGTTTTCAACCATATCGGTGGCGAGAAATGGAAACGAAGCATTGTTAAAGGAGTCCAATGGACACATAACAAGGTTGAGGTCACCACATCCGGCACTACTCAAACAGAAAGAAGAGTGGAATCCATTACAGTTGATTTTGGGCGCAATTACGGCAATCCGCAATATGTAGACCCTATCGCTTACGCTAACTTGACGGACAAGGAAGGATTTTACACTTTTAATAGTTCCGAGGGTCAGGATTTCGTGGTGCTTGGCATCTGCAACGAGGACTTAACCCGGAAGGAAGCCAAAGAACGTTTTCAGTACGTCGCGATAGTTGAAAGAGTTTCAGACAATCGGAACAGAGATTTTCTAAAATCCATCAAGGTAATAGCACGATGAAATATGACTACGAATGTACTTTCAATCTTAAGGATTGCATAAAGGGTTTAGGACTTGAAAAGCAGGGCAGAGTGCAAAGGGTTGTAACCGATGCGGTGCTGATGCTTTCCGAACCCTATGTTCCTTTTGATGAGATGGGATTGTACGATGACCCCGGTGCTTTAATCGATAGCGGTCACATCGAGGGTACGGATGTAGTTTGGCAAACACCCTACGCACGTAGGCTTTATTATCACCCTGAGTATAACTTCCAAGGCGCACCGAGGCGAGGCGGTTATTGGGTCGATAGGATGCTTCAGGAAGGTGGCTTAAAGAAAATCGAATCGATGGCACAGAAAGAAGCTGCGAAATGACGATATCACAGAGTTTAATCGAGTGGTTAAAGGGCTATCAGCCCGTGGAAATAGCCACCGAAACCCAATCAAATAATCCCATGACCTATGCTTTAGCCAAAGAGCCGATTGTCAACATCAAGCGGTACTTATCCGGGCGAAGAGAGGTAACCGAGAATTATTTATTCACGGCAAGGCTTGATTCCCAGATGAATACAGAGCGAATCGACAACGGAGCATGGTTTGAAGGCTTGGAGAGATGGGTTGAGGAACAGTACAACCTTGGCAACCTTCCTAGTGTAGAAGGGATAAGAAAAGTTGGAGTTACATCAAGCTTTTATGTTGGCATGGCCGATTCCGCAACAGCCGTCTATCAGGTAGGTCTTGAAATCATTTATACGATAGGAGATTAAAACAATGGCAGAGATGAGAGAAAAGCTCATGCACTTCTTAAACATCGGCTCACAGACCACCGCATCTTATGTATTAATCGGTGATGGTGTTACATCTTTGACCGAAGAGTTTAACGCAGAGAGCGACACAAAACAGTACATCAATCAGGCTAACGGCGTAACAACCATTAAGTCTTATACCCCTTCCATTCAGGTTGAAAAGGAATACATCAAGGATGAAGCCTTACAGACTTGGTTAAATGGCAAGGTAAGAGATTTACCTACGGGTTCTGATGCCGAAACCGACTACATCCGAATCAATGTGTTCGAAACCACTTCCACCGAGTCCGTTTATAGTGCGGTTAAGAGAAAATGCACTATTCAGATTGACTCGATCGGTGGCGATGCCGGAAGCGAGTTAATGAACGCATTTACTTTAGGCGGTGTAGGTGATGGTGTAAAGGGATACTTCAACGTATCTACAAAGGTATTCACAACCGCATCATAGTAGGTGTTAATGCAAATTAACATAGGGTCGGGGGCGAACCTTTCCGCGCTTCTGACCCATAGGAAAGGATGTTAATGTATGGAATCTTTAAGAGTCAAAAAGGGCATTGAGATAGAAGTCAATGACCGAGGCGAAACAATCAATGTGGATGTCGATAACCTCAATTTGTCAAAGGCATTGAAAGAACTTTTGGAATTGGGTGAGGCAGAAGCAAACAAACTTGAAAAGGTCGAGGTTAAAGACGATTTAGAAGCGTTAACCTTAACCGCAGACATGATGGAAAAGATGGTTAAGAAGTTTGACGAAACCTTCGGAGTGGATGCATCGCGTAAGGTATTTGGTGAAGGCGTACTTCCCACCCCTACAGCGTTCATCGATTTCTTTGACCAGTTAGAGCCGATTATAACAAAGCATCAGACCCAGAGGCAGAAGTGGTTAAACGACCGCTACAACGCCCGTAAAGGCGGTAGAAAGCACTAAATGGTATTTAATATCCTACTCGACGAACTACCGACTAAATGGGGCGAGTACGAGCTTAATACCGACTTCCGTGTAGGCATACAGATTATGCAGGCCATGACGGATGCGGAGATAACCGAAACGGAAAAGATATATGTTATACATCGGCTGTTATTCAAGGACTACGGAGCAGGCATTGACGAAGTAGCGGAATGTGTTGAGTGGTTCTTAAGCGGTTGGAATCACGACAACGTAATTAATTCCGGGAATACCAAAACCGCAATATCATTTGACAATGACCACGGCAGGATCTATTCGGCTTTCATGAGTCAGTACCACATCAACCTAAACACCGCACAGATGCACTTCTGGGAGTTCATGATTTTGTTAACCAACCTCGAAGAGTGTGCATTCACAAGGGTAATCGACATCCGAACCAAGAAGATTACTTCCAAGATGTCGAAGGAAGAAAAGGAAGCCTATAACCGGGGTAAGAAAATATATTCAATTCACCAAGAAGAACCGCTAACCGAGGAAGAAGACGAGGCTTTACAGATATTCTTAAAAGCCGTGAAGGGGTCTTAAGATGGCATATGATGCGCAGATAAGGGTTAATACAGAAATTAACCTCAACGATTTCAAAAGTCTGAATAAGGAAATCACAAGCATTGAGAAGAAACTTGAGAAGCTTGGCAAACAGCGTGAAATGATGGAGTTGTTAGGCGAAAAGAAGACTTCCAAGGCTTGGGCAAGAAATACCCTCGAAATCGAGCGTTATAACGACGAACTTGAGAACGCCAAGAGCAAACTCGCACAGTTTAACGAACAGCACGAAGTCATCGAGGAAACCGCAGAGGAAACCGAGAAGGCTACGAATGCCCTTGAGAAGTTCAATAAGCGTATTTGGGGATTGGCAAAGCGCATCTTTGTATTCTCCCTTGTTGCAAAGGCTTTCAGAAGCATGATAGAGGGCGTTAAAGAGGGTTTACAGAACCTTGCCCGATTCGGTGGCGATTATGAGCAGGCAATGAGCCGTTTTAAGTCCCAGACGGAACAGCTTAAGAACTCTATGGCAACCGCTATCGCACCGATATTTACCGCTTTGCTTCCGGCATTAACCAAGGTTGTTGAGTGGTTAAACATCGCATCAGACAAAATCGCACAGTTCTTTGCGGTTTTAAGCGGTAAAAACACCTATGCAAAGGCTAAAACCCAGGCGGTAGAGTATGGAAAATCGCTTGAGAAAGTAAATAAAGAGGCTACAAAACTTGCATCCTTCGATGATTTGAACGTGCTTAACAACGGAAGTTCCGATTCTAATAGCGGTGCATCCATCGGGGATATCTTCGAAGAAACCGAGATTGACACATCAAAGTTTAAGTGGGTCGAGTGGCTCCGTGAAAACCTTGATTACATCAAGTTTGTAGTGTTACAGATTGCGGTTGGCTTCGCAGCTTGGAAGATAATAAATTTACTTACATCAATTAACCCCATCGTGTACGCGATCGGATTATTGGTAGCCGGTGTCATCGGAGTGGTTGTAGCCTTAAACGAATGGATTACCACGGGCGAGATTACCGATAAGATGCTTGGCGTGTTGCTTGCATCAATCGTGGCAATCGGAATTGCGTTATCAATCTTTACGGGTTCGTGGATTCCTTTAATCATCGCAGGAGTTATAGCCGTTGCAACGTTGGTAATGGCAAGGTGGGATAAAATCAAGGATGCTCTTAAGAAGGGATGGGCAACCATCAAGAAGGGCATCGGTGTAGCTTTGGATTGGATTAAAGAGAAAATCGGAGCAATCGGAGAGTGGTTTTCATCCCTGGGCAAGAACATTAAGACGGGTGTGTTAAACACCACATCGAATATATGGGAAAAGGTGAAAGCCTTCTTTACCAAGTGCCGTAACGGACTCGCAAGCTTCGTCAATTGGTTCATTGATGGCATCAACAAACTGATTGATAAGTTAAACGGCTTCGGTTTTGACCTTCCGGGAGTGCTTGGTGGCGGTCATATCGGCTTCAACATTCCCAAGATTGAAAAGATACCCATGTTGGCCGAAGGCGGTATCGTAAACCGCCCCACAATGGCTATGGTGGGTGAAGCAGGAAGAGAAGCGGTAATTCCTCTTGATAACAACACCGAGTTTTTAGATGCGCTTGGTGACAGAATCAGCCGTGACATAACAATCAAGTTTGAAGGTTCGTTAAGTCAGTTGGCCGAGGTTTTAAGTCCTGCACTTGATAACGTATCACGCAGAAACGGAACACGATTGAGGGTACAGTAATGAATTTTACTCAAGGCATCAAAATCGACAATACATACTTTGACATACCGATGGTTAGCCTTAAGCGTAAGGCCGATGTTCTCGATAAGTACGCAAACCGTACCGAGGACGGAGACTTAAAGAGGGAAATCATCGGTGTGTACTTCAATTTTGAATTAACTGTAGGTATCATTAATGATTCCGCTTTGTATCAAAGCCTATGGGATAAGTTAACCGAGCCTACCGAGTTTCACACGATTGAGTTACCAAACATCAACGGAGTGTATAAGTTCACCGCCTACATATCAAGCGTAAGCGATGAGTACATGAAGATAAAAGATAATTCCGCAAGCTTTCAGGGGTTATCAGCGAAGTTTACCGCCAAGAGTCCTGCAAGGAGATAAGCAATGACGCAAGTATACGGCAACATACAGTTTGTTGATACAACAGCATTAAGCGATTCACAAGTATTTTGCGACGTAACGCATCCGTATTCCAGACCCGAATTATTCCATGAGGAAAGGCAGGAGTATAGCAACGTTGCGCATATCTCTTTAAACGCATGGCTTTTAGACGGTAACTACCCCGTCGCCGGTGTGCATTACGCATACCCTTTGATGACGGGATTAAGCAAAGCGGATTGTACCTTTGACGAAAATCCCATTGTGTATGTTCAGTTTAATGAAAAGCACTCATCAAACGGCATCACGCTTTATTTCAACGAGGATCTTCCGACCTTCACGGTTACATATAAGCAGAACGGCACGAATCTTAAATCAGAGTCGTACACCGCCACATCATATGCGTTCTTCTGCGAAGGTGCCTGCGATGGATACGACGAAATAGTAATTGAGTTTACCAAGACCACGCAGCCGTACAGAGCAATCCTTCTTTCATACATCGAGTACGGAACCACGCTTGAGTTCACCACAGAAAACGTTATGAGCGCGACCTTATCCGAAAAGATAGATGTAACCGGGGCTTCAATTCCTTTTAACACTTTGCAGATAAAGATAAACGATTCTGAAAACGCTTTTAATCCCCAGAACGACTACGGATTGTGGAGATACATACAGAGCGGTCAGAAGTTAAACATATATGAGTATGTAAACGGTGCTGATATACCTTTAGGCACTTTCTACATCGATTCATGGGATTATCGGGATGCATCAGCAACCTTTGATTGTATAAGCCCTATAGGATTGCTTGACAAAGTGATGTATGACGGATGGGTAACACCAAACGGCTTAAGCGGTGTATCTGCCACAAGCTTGATGGAAGGCATCTTTGACAGTGTAGGCTTTGAGGATTACGAAATCTCCGAAGACTTTAACTACCTCATGGTGCAGGGCATGATTCCGAGAATGACGGTTCGTGATGCAATACAGCAAGTGGCCTTCGCGGTTGGTGCCGTGGTGGATGATTCCAGAGGCTACAAAGTAAGAATCTATACGCCCGACCGCAACATGGATTCAATCATCGGAAGGAACCGAAAGTTCCAAGGCAAGACCAACGGTTCGCTTGATGACTACGTAAACAAGGTATTAATCAACGTAACCAAGTACACGGTTAAGACGGATAAGAGCGAGGTATTCAACGGGATATTACCAAGCGGAGCAAATCCCATTTATTTCTCCGAGCCGATTAAGTCCCCTACGGGTACAAATTGCACGATATATTTCCGCACTCCCTGCCTGATTGAAGTAACGCCCACAGACCCCACACAGCCGTGTGTAGTCGAGGCTTATACATATGATACCAACGACTTTTCTGTTTCGGCAGAGGTCGAAGTAGAACCCGGACAGAGTCCGCAGGCAAAAGAGTATAGTGGCTTAACAGTTTATAACGTTGCTACCCTTCCCACACTTGCCAAGAATCTTCTTGAGTATCACCGCTTAAGGCAGACATTGGAACTTGAGTATTTGTGCGATACCGAAAAGGTAGGCGAGTGGGTTGGTGTTGAGGATACCGTAGAAGAGTTTAAGACGGCCACCACAATGATTGAAGGCCAGGACATCGACTTAACGGGTGGCTTCATCGCAAAGGCTAAATGCCGAGGCTATTCTACCGTTACCACACCGCTTTATGAGATGGGCAACGACGAACTTAACATGGCAGAGGACTATATCATATGAATTTACAACCGCTTAATCCTTATAACGACTTACCGAAGAAAAAGAAGTCTACAAAGACAAAGGGTGAAAAGAAATGAGTTCATGGATTACACCTATAACAGACAGAACGCAGGCTGATGTTGACCGGGCAAAGTACCTCATGGAAAAAGGGTATGAAAACTTTACCCCGGAAGAGAAGGCCGAATGGGATGCAGGGCTAAAGGGATGCTTGAATAGGTCAGACCTTGAGAGGATTTTGAACAACATCGAGCTTCTGGCCGAGGTTTTGGAAATCAACGTTCCTCATTGGGCTACCATTCCATATACTCCCGTAACCGAGGACATAGGCTATTACATCCTATTCCCCGTAGGGCTTATAAGAAATGCGTACTCGGTATATGACACCACACCGCCTGCACCAAACACAGCAAACCGTCGATTGACATGGAAGATAGTAAACGACATTGAGCAGATTTTATTAGATGTATACACCATCATCATGAGTAATTTTTACTACGACAGTACGGATGAAATTGAGATGGGCGATGAAGTCGGCTTGATTTTATAGGAAGGAGCAAAACATGGCTTACCAAAGTAAAACATGGAAAAACACCATTGCACAGTATCCGAACCGCAGAACCATAACGGATGTATCCGACACAAGTTCTGTGAAGACAGTAGAGGTAGTCCGCTCGGTTGGTACAATCTCGCAGGAAGGTGACCAGTGGAATGCATCAAACATGAACGACATGGAATCAAGAATTGCCCTTGCATTTGGCGAGGTTTTTGGACAGTTGGGTGGCTATACTTTTTGGTCAGGCACACAGCAGGAGTATAACAATTTAGGCTCATACAGTACGGCAACCTTTTACTTCATCAAGGCATAAGGGGGAGAATCATGGAATTACAGTTTCAGGTAACCAAACAGAATATCAAGCGCACAGACGGACAGACACCCGTCAGCGATTCCGTCAAGTATTTAAGCGCAGCGTTCAATTTTGATTCATCCGATTGGGATAACACTACAAAAACCGCAACCTTCAGAAGCGGTTCAGACGTTTATACGGCTTTGCTCGATGCCAACGGCAAGTGTTTAGTGCCTTGGGAATTAATCAGAGCAGGCAAACTCAAAGTATCCGTTTATGGTGACGGTGCAAACGATTACAGAATCACCGCTGATTCGGTCGATGTAACCATCTTTGCATCCGGGTACACCGAGGGTGACCCCTCACAACAGCCCACACCTACACAGTACGAACAGCTTGCGAGTGCTATCGGTGCAAAATCCACGGTAGTAGCCAACCCCACAATGTCAGGCGGTGAAGCAAGCCTTTCTTCTATACAGATAGATGGTGTTAATTATATAGTCGGTTCTACCCTACCCGAAGCAGAGAGTCAGGAGGTATAGCATGGCAAAATGGCTTATTAAAAAGTCAACGCTTACGGCAACGGCAGACGCTATTCGTGCGAAACTTGGCACTGAAGAGCCGATAGCGGTTACAGACCTTGCAAGCAGTATCCTTCTTATAGGCGAAGAGGAAGAAGAGGAGGAGGCTGAATCATGAGTGAAGAAAGATGGCTTATAAATAGCGAGACATTGGTAGGCATAGCAGATGCAATCCGCACACAGTTAGGCACATCAGAGTTAATCTCTCCCGAAGATTTCCCAACATTGATTGCTTCAATTTCTCCCACACCCCCTACCCCCGTAGACAAGACTTTGATGGGGTTAAAAGTCAGCAAATCAGTATCAAGGTATCCGATAGGCTCGACAATTTCCGCAAATGATATAACTTGTAAAGCCGTATATACCGATGGCACAGAAGATACAGTAACCGCAACATTTGACACATCGGGAGTTTCAACCGCAAACGTGGGAGTTACCTATATCGGAGTATCCTATGGTGGCTTCAGCGGTAAATTGCCGATTACTGTCTGCGATACGCAAGCGGTAGACGATAACCTTTTACAGTTGGATGACGATGACTTGTACTACGCAGATGGTGTTGAGGTTCATATTCGTGACAACATTATCTACATGAACGGCACATCCTATGCAGATTCAAAGCATTACCTAAAACTGTCCAATGGACTTAAATATAATCCGTCAAAAGCAAATACGGCATGGAAGTCCGAAACGCTTGATGATATTACAAGCGGTAACACTTATAGTTACGCATTGTTTACCTTGAGCGGTACAATACCGAGCGGCTTTACTAATAATGTTCGTAATGGCAATGCTGAAACCATTTTAAGCACTTCAAAGACACCACAGACACTCACAGAAGATGGTGCATATGCACAATTCTATTGGGGTAGCGGTTCTGTATTTGATAACGTTGCACTTGGCATGAAAGTAGTAAGCGGTAGCACCACACCGACAGTATGGACACCGAGCGGTCAAGATAATGGTATTGAAATAAGCATAGGTATTACTGATTTTACCAAAACCCATGTAATTCCGTCAAAAGCATACTTGTCAAGCCTTTTAAGTGATTCGGAATATGTGGTAATGCAAGGCATTGCTTATCATGACGGCTACGTTTATGCAGGTATATCTAAAACCGCAGGCCCGAGCAACATGGAGTATGTTCTTGCCAAATTTGATGCTTCTGACGGAACATTAATCGGAACATCATCAACCGACCATTATTTAGGACATTGTAACGATGTAACATATTGTGCATACGACGGATATCTGCATTGTGTAAGCCTTGATAACTACGGCACGATTAACCGCCTTGATACAAACCTTAACTACATTGATTCGTATCAAATCGACTTATCGGATAAATACGCACAGTTTAGCGGTATCGGAGCATTATGCTACGATACCACAAAAGAACAATTTGTTTATCTGCTTCGTGGCGATAACAAGAAGTATGCAATCTACGAAAAAGACCATACCACTTTTGTGTCGCTAAATGATGTAACCGCACAAGAAGGCACTTACGGTGGCATCATAACTGATGATAAATATGTATATCAGGCGGTTCACGTAAACAATAACTACAATTACATTTACCGATATGATTGGAATTTCAACCTTGTTGAGAAACTTCAATTGGCACAAAGCGGTGAAATAGAAACATTCGCATGGATTGGCAACGTGCTTAAGTACAATGTTTCAAGCGGTTCGGTTAGAGATACACCGATACCAAAAAACTAACGGCACGTTAATTCAAACGTAATCAGCAGATAAGGGCGGTATGTTCGTAGGAATGTACCGCCAAAGGAGAAAATAAATGCTCAAATTAGGAATTGACAAGATTGCCAAGATTATGGTTGGCACACAGAAGTTCAAGTACGTTTATCGTGGCACAGATAAAGTCTGGAGCGGTGCATCGATAGTATCCTACTACGACGGCAACACGCTTATGGGTCGGAATGAGATTGACGAGGGTCAGGATGTCTTGCATCCTTCCTTCAATACTCAAAAGACGGGATACACACTTTACGGATGGGCTACCACAAGCGGAGCGACCGAGAGAGTTGAGAGCCTTGTAGCAACGGGCGAACCGATGAGCCTCTACGCTATATATCTGCCGAATACATTTACTGTTTATCAGGCGCACATCAATCAGTACGGTCAGTATGTGCAGGATGTGGTTAACAGCAATTATGTATCGGGTGCCTTCGCTGTATCTGCGGCTGCATCCTGGAATCAGAATGAGGATTCAGGATCTTTTACCCTTTTATCGAAGGGCAAATACAACACCGCTACGGTTACCGCTTATGCAACATTCAGCAATGCGGATAGCGGTGGCTTGAATGTCGGTTGGGCAACCTATGACGGTGCATACATCTTAAGTGATTGGAATACAGCCGGTGCAAGCGGTTCAAAGAGTTTCGTATCCAACGTGGGCGGTCATTCGATATACGTCAAAGCAATTTCATACGATGCATATTGGCAATATGGCGATGCCTGCATAACAAACATTGTGTTAACTAACCCTATCGCATGGGTTTAGGAAGGGAGAATAATACATGAACAGATTAACTGTAGTAGGCACCACACTTTATTGCACAGTTGGGGCAATCGGTAGCGCAATAGCATATTTACTCGGTGGATGGGAAACAGCCATTCAGACACTTGTTGCGTTCATGCTGATTGACTACATCACGGGCATCATGCTTGCGATTATCAACAAGTCCCACAAGACCGCCAGCGGTGGCTTAAGTTCCGAAGTAGGACTCCGGGGCATCTTCAAGAAATTCGGTATGTTGATTGTGGTAATCATTGCGAACTATCTGGATGTACTCGCAGGTACGGACGTTATCCGCAATGGCTGTATTGTGGTATTGATTGCAAACGAGGGCTTATCGATTATCGAAAACCTCGGCACTATGGGAGTACCCATTCCCAAGATTTTAGTTAAGTTTATCGAGGCACTCAAAAACAAGGACGAGCAGACGGAAGAACCTATTTCCGATGAGGAAAATACTGATGAAAGCGAGGAAGCAGAAGGCTAGAATCGTTAAGAAGATAGCCATAATGTGCATTATAGCAAGGCGATTGGTTTTCAAAGTCATTGAGGTTTTGAGGTTTGCAGAGTTTTTTTGGTAAAGAAAGGGGTAAATATATGCACGTAGTAATACCTACATTCGACCCCACGAGGGGCGGTACAACAACACCGGGCGGTCATCACGAAAGTGGTGGCGGTGGCAATCATGGCGGTGGCGGTAAAGGCAGAAACAACGCAGAACAGCCTAAAGAAACAAAGAAGAAGGAGAAGGATGAGAGAGAAGAACGTTAAGTTTATTATCGATTATCTTAAGTCATATTATCCGATGGAGTTCATTTTTGGACTCCTCGGAAATATCTCCGTAGAGACCGCGAACACATTTGACCCCAAGACAGTACAGAAGGGTAAGAAAGACAAGAACGGCAAGAACTACACCAATGATACATATATGTTTGCGGTATTAAACGGTGATACGAATTTTGTACTTGACGGTGTGGGATGGGGATTAAATCAGACCACAAGCGCAGGGCGAAAAGGAAGATTCGTTGATTTTGTCGGAGATATGAGAAAGATGGGTGATTTTGCCACACAGTTGGAGTGGATCAAGCACGAAATCACTCTCACGGGATTTGCCAATGTACGCATGGCAATCCGTGATAATTGGAATATTGCAGATTGCGCGGAAATAATCTGCAAGGAATATGAAAGACCTGCTTCAATGCAGAAAGACGAAGAGACTAAGAAAAAGGCAATTCAGACACGCATTGACCGGGCATTGGCAATATATGAAGAGTTCAAAAACTACTATAATGACGGAAAGGAAGAGGTAAACCTTGTGAAGAGTCCATTAACCAATATTACAATGTTATCTCCGAACAATTCGGGGTTAAGAAAGTACAAATTAACAAGATTTGTACCGCATTGCACGGCGGTATCCGTAACGGCGAAGCGCATCGGTGAGATATTTGAAAAGCCTTCACGTAATGCCTCATGTAATTACGGCATTGGTAACGATTGCAAGATTGTTTGTGTAGTTGAGGAACAGAACCGCTCATGGTGCACTTCGAGTGCATGGTGCGATAACGGTGCCATTACGGTGGAGTGCTCAAGCTCAAACGTTGCTCCTTATAAATTTGACGATGGTGTATTTGACAAACTTGTGGAGCTTGGTGTTGATATTTGTCGCAGACACGGCATAAATAAAGTAATATGGATTCCCGATAAGAAAACCGCACTTGCGTATGAGTGTAAGGAAGGTGAAATTATCTTGTTGGTTCACCGATGGTTCGCAAACAAAGCCTGCCCCGGTCAATGGATGATGGATAGGATGCAGACCTTATGTGACCGCATGAACAATGCGTTGAACGATAACACCGCTCCTATGGATGGAACCGCAAAGCAGGACGGTACCCCTTCAACAATCAAGTACACCGTTAAAATGGGTGATACACTTTCAAAGATTGCCTCTGCTTACGGTGTAACGGTGGAGCAGATTATGGCAACACCGCAGATCCCACCCATTAAGAACAAAAATATGATAAGTGTGGGGCAGGTTATCAACATACCCGTTAACGATGTTTACCATATTGTGAATAAAGAGGATAAGTTAACATCATTATCCAAAATCGCAAAGGCATACGGTATAACCCTTGCAGAGATAAAGAAACTCAATCCGCAGGTAAAAGCACCCTTGTATATTATACACGTTGGTGACAAGATAAGGGTTAAATAACGCGCTACAATGACCTACAAGGGGCATGAACGTATTTTGTCATAGAATTCGTCATGAGAAACGTTGAAACCCCTTTAGAGACAAGCACGGAGCGGTACAAGATGGGCATTTTCAAGTCTTGTCACTCCGATTAATATAAAAAGCCTTTATCCTCACAAAATGTTGAGAATAAGGGCTTTTTTGATGCTTGATTGTTTAAGAACGGGGGATTAATAAACACCGATTACAACCCGTAGTTGTATCATTTTTTGCCATGCGTGACAAAATCGAGATTATCCCACAGAGGGGTTAAGACTTTTCGCTTTCCTTCGTCAGTTCGTGTTTTCATTGCGTGAGCGTAGACAGTTTGGAGCGTTTCGGAATCAGACACCCAACCGCCTAACGCTTGTACATCTTTCATGGTTGCACCCTCGGCAAGTAAAGCCGATGCGAAATAGTGACGAAGCTTGTGTATTGAAAATTGCGGTATGCCAAGTTTCTTTTCAGTTCGCAGCAGATAATTTGATATGCTTTGCGGAGATCCATTGTAAATGTACCCCTGCGCTTTAATCTGTTCAACGATTGCCGGCGGTAACGGTACTTCCCTTGTAGAAGATACCGTTTTAGTGGTTTTAACAATCCATTCACCCGTGGAATCCTGCACCAAGGCTTTGTTTACGTGGAGCATTGTACCTACAATGTCAGTTAATTGTAATGCGCATATCTCCGACCGCCTTAACCCAGAAGATGCAAGGAAAAGGGCAACATAAAAATGCGGTGCGTGTTCCTTGGTATATTCAAGTATTTGTTTAACGTCCTCATTAGTGGGTATATAAGGCTCATTCTTGACCTTCTGCGGTAAGGTGGTATTAATTACCAATTCTGCCCTAAACGTGCCAAATACGGCGAATATGAAGCCGTGAAGAGTACGCACGGTCTTTGGCGAGTGTGTCTGCGATAATTCATTTACTAACTTCTGTATATCGGTTGCTTTGATTGAGTAAAAATCCTTCTTTGTGAACCAATCGGGCAAGCGGTTTATAATCAATCGGTATTCCCGTACAGTACGGGGCGATAATACATTCTCTTTTAGTGCGATATAATCATTTGCGCTATCTTCAAAAGTTTTCCGATCGTGTTTAGTCCTATAATTTAACTTTTCGTTGATTAATTGCAAAGCTTCTTTTTGTGTGGGCTTATACGGAACGGTAACGGCATAAGATACACCGTTAAACATCTTGCGGATTCTGTAAGAACCGCTTGGGAGTTGTTCAATTCTCATTCTTAACATCCCTATTCAAAAAGTTAATATAGGACAACACTTGCTGCTTAACATCCGGAGATGCTTTCTTTAACTCTACCAATATGTCATTGTATAACCAATCTGGAGTCAGTTCTTTCTCTTCCCAACCCATCAGATAAGCAGGGCTACACTTTAACACCTCGGCTAATTTTATTTAAAAAAATTTCATTTTCCTCTTGCGTATAATCAAGAAGTGTGCTATTGTCATTTTAGGCGATGCGGAAACGCAAGCCGTAAACGAAAGAAACGAGGTGCAAAGATGACAGAGAACACAAGTTGGTTAGAGGGATACGGCACAGAGCTTGAGGAAATGTGGGAAGAGTTAGGATATTTTGACGAGTGCGAAGAGGAAGAATTTGTTCCCACCGCTTTAGACAAGCATCCGTTAAGACCTATGGAATATTAGAAAGGGGGTGAGACAGACACAATGTTTAAGAAGAATTTATACTTCGCAAAGACTACCGAAAAGGAAATCTCGCAGGTAGAACTTGCAGAGCGTATCGGAATTGACCCGGCAACACTTTCCGCAAAGGTTAACAGTAAGCGACCTTTTACAGTATCGGAAGTGGAAGCCATTACCGATATCCTCAAATTATCAATCAAGGACAGAAACGCTATTTTTTTTGGGTAGGATATGCGGATAAGCAAGACGGAAACGGAATTTATCAAAACTGAAATGAAGAGAACCGGGTACACACAAGTTATGGTGGCAAGAAGATTAGGAATTTCTCAACAAGGGTTATCTAAAAAAATCATTCAAGGTAATTTCTCATTCACGGAAATGTCTATTCTCTTCAAGTTATTCCAAACACCAAAGGAAAGGATTTTAAGGTTATGCACCGAGCATCATTGATTTTATTGGGAATCATCGTGGGTTTATATTGTGGGTTTTGCCATGCCGAAGCGGTTGGCACTAAAGAGTATCACGAAAGACCTATCCAAGTGGTAGCAATCGAAGAACCAAAAGCCGAGTACATAGCAGAGTTTACCGATGCCGAGAAAAATTTAATGGTGCGTGTGGTAATGAGCGAAGTCGGTGGGAAAGACCTTGATTGCAAGCAGGCGGTAGCGCAGACGATTCTAAACAGACTTGCAAGCGGTAAGTGGGGGGATTCAATCGAGGAGGTAATTAATTACCCCAACGCTTACAGTACGCAGGACAACGGCGAACCTAACGCAGAGTGCTATATGGCGGTTGAGTGGGTTATAAGCCATCAGACAACCTTCCCCGTGAATATGTACCACTTTAGGGAAGGCGAGTACCACACAAGGCAGGAACACTTACCTTATGAGCAACAGAGAATCGAATACGCAGAGATTGACGGAACGTATTTCAGCACAGAAGGGAGTCCGATATGGGAATGACTCAAAGAGAAATCATCGAGGAAATCGGCAGATACAAAAGCATCCGAGAATTAAATCTCCACGCTAACGAAATCACCGATGAAAACACAATCATCGACAAACAATGTTGGAAAAGAATTAAGGCTTTGGAAGAAATGTTAAAGGAGGTAGAAAGTGACAGAGGTTGAAAAAAGGATAGTGCTTTTAAACGAACAGTTGCAGAAGGTCGAGCGCAAGAAGTTCATGAACAACATGGTAGACCATTGGAGTGATGAAAATTATTCGATTGACCGGGAGTGTTTTAACGAGATTACAAGAATCAAGGCAGAGTTAAAGGAGTTGGAAGATGGTATTAACTGACGAGTACATGAAGGCAAAACTTAAAATCAGCAAAGAGCATAGGGATGTATCAAGGCTTGAGGGTCTTAAGTACGAACTTAGCAGATTGCAGGGTTGGATGGAGCAGATAAGGGAAGATGGCAAAGAGGACGAGGAGTACGAAGGTTGGAATCGTGAGGACATAAACGATTTTATCGATGCCCTCGGAACTTGTTGGAGCAAGTTGGATAAAGAAGCGCAGGAATTGTACAAGAAATACGGATTGGAGGCTTAAGGAATGGCAAACATTTATGAATCAATTAACAAGGTGATGGCACAGATAGGGGCAATCGGTAAGGATAGCCGAAACGAGCAACAGAAATTCATGTATCGAGGCATTGATGCCGTGATGAACGCATTGAACCCTGCTTTGATACAGAACAAGGTTTTTGTTGTTCCCACAGTTTTAGAAACAACCCGTGAGGAAAGAGAAACAACCAACAAAGACGGAGTGGTAAAGAACCTTCTTTACTCGGTATGCAAAATCAAGTTCACGTTCTACGCAGAAGATGGTTCAAGCATTGAAGCTATAACAGTAGGCGAGGGCATGGATTACGGAGATAAGGCAACCAATAAGGCAATGAGCATTGCATTTAAATACGCTTGCTTCCAAGTGTTCTGCATCTCCACCGAGGAAATGATTGACCCGGACAAAGAAAGTTATGAGGTTAAGTCAAAAACCATTAGTCCTGAACAGAGAGCGAAAATCTTGCATGAAGTGAACCGCACGAAGGTTAAGCCTGAAACCATCTGCGCTATGTACAAGGTTGAAAACTTAGCAGACCTTCCGAGTGCTTCATTCGACAACATCATGAAGGCTCTTAAATCCTACCCTGATGCGTGAGGTTGATATATGGAGTTTAGAGGCTCATTAAAGAACATACAACGTGAGTGGGGTAACAATGTACCCCTAATACAGTTAAGGCTTGATAACGGCTTTGTAGAGCCTTTACAAGAGCTGATGGAGAAAGACCTTGACATTATCATTAAACCCCACCACGAAAAACGAAGTTTGAACGCTAACGCTTATCTATGGGTGTTGTGTACCAAGATTGCACAAGTAATCAGGTCAAGCAAAGACGAAGTGTATGAGGAAATGCTTCAGAAGTACGGGGTTATCTATCGTGACGATGATGCACCCTTAACCATCACAGTTAAAGCCAACGTGGATATGTCAAAGATAGAAGGGCATTGGAAATTCTACCACGGGAATGACTTGTGGAAAGCCTACTTCATGCTAAAAGGCACTTCTGAATATGACTCAAAGGAAATGGCTCACTTCTTGGATATGGTGATAGACGAAGCCAAGGAGTTAGGAATCGAAACACTACCGCCTGCGGAGATTGAGAGGTTAAAGCAAACATGGGATTCAAAAGCATTATAACCGATGACACCGACCATTGTTATATCTGTGATAGTCCTAACGTGGAATGTCACCATTGTATACACGGGCATGGAAGAAAAGCTCTTGCCGATGCCTATATGTTGGTTGTACCGCTATGCAGAGCGCATCACAGAGAGTTACATGACAGAGATCCGCAGATGGATAAGTTTTTCAAGGCTAAAGCGCAGGAGTGCTTCGAAAAACACTACCCTGACAAAGACTTTTTAAAAATATTCGGCAAGAACTATAAGGAGGATTAAATGAACAAAGCAATTTTAATGGGAAGATTAACAAGAGATCCCGAAGTAAGATACTCACAGGGAGACGAGTCCATGGCTATCGCAAGATATACTCTTGCAGTTGACAGAAGAGGCCGCGGCAGCAATCAGGACGGAGATCAGAACGCTGATTTCATTAACATCGTAGCTTTTAACAAAGCAGGTGAGTTTGCCGA